>FTCM01000035.1_pt1 | contig 7505 bp, 6 predicted proteins | sample 1639791 | NCBI WGS metagenome assembly FTCM01 (sample SAMEA3914869, study PRJEB12502) | metagenome | biome: forest; material: soil | place: USA | collected 2012-03-12 | depth 0.1 m | reverse complement strand
TCTTTCGCCGATGAAGATAATGACGGTAGTCGGAGAAGAAGCCCCGGCTAACTTCGTGCCAGCAGCCGCGGTAATACGAAGGGGGCTAGCGTTGTTCGGAATTACTGGGCGTAAAGCGAGCGTAGGTTGCTCGACAAGTCAGTGGTGAAATCCCGGAGCTTAACTTCGGAACTGCCATTGAAACTGTCGGGCTAGAATCTCAGAGGGGGTAGCGGAATTCCAAATGTAGGGGTGAAATCCGTAGATATTTGGAGGAACACCGGTGGCGAAGGCGGCTACCTGGATGAGTATTGACACTGAGGCTCGAAAGCGTGGGGATCAAACAGGATTAGATACCCTGGTAGTCCACGCTGTAAACGATGAATGTTAGTTGTTGGGGTCTTAGATCTCAGTGACGTCGCTAACGCATTAAACATTCCGCCTGGGGAGTACGGCCGCAAGGTTAAAACTCAAAGAAATTGACGGGGACCCGCACAAGCGGTGGAGCATGTGGTTTAATTCGAGGCAACGCGAAGAACCTTACCAGGCCTTGACATGTCCAGTTTGGATTCCAGAGATGGATTCCTTCACCTCGGGTGGCTGGAACACAGGTGCTGCATGGCTGTCGTCAGCTCGTGTCGTGAGATGTTGGGTTAAGTCCCGCAACGAGCGCAACCCTCGTCCTTAGTTGCCATCATTTAGTTGGGAACTCTAAGGAAACTGCCTATGATAAGTAGGAGGAAGGTGGGGACGACGTCAAGTCATCATGGCCCTTACGGCCTGGGCTACACACGTGCTACAATGGCATCGACAAAGGGCAGCTAGTCCGCGAGGACGTGCCAATCCCAAAACGATGTCTCAGTTCGGATTGTTCTCTGCAACTCGAGAACATGAAGCTGGAATCGCTAGTAATCGCAGATCAGCATGCTGCGGTGAATACGTTCCCGGGTCTTGTACACACCGCCCGTCACACCATGGGAGTTGTTTCTGCCTTAAGCAGGTGAGCCAATCTGGCAGCCTACCACGGCAGGGATGATGACTGGGGTGAAGTCGTAACAAGGTAGCCGTAGGGGAACCTGCGGCTGGATTACCTCCTTTCTAAGGATCGAACCAGATCAATGACCGCCGACAATTATGTCGGCCATTTCCGGTTCTCACACCTTACATATTCTGTTGCACTCATCTGCGCTTAAATGCTTCACAGTGATGAAGTAAAAAAATAACCCACAAGGTTAGCAACAGAAAAAGCCCCATTCGCAAGAGTGGGGCTTTTTTTGTTTGCGCCTGCAGTGGTAATGAAGTTTCATGTCCGACATAAAAACTGCATGTCAGACAGCAGCAAAGCGAAGGTCCGGATTTTATCCGGACCTTTTTGTTTGTGCCATGCACTATCATAACAATTCCCTGATGCCGCTGACATCATGCTGTCACAATTTTCCGCTACGCATGCCGTAACGGGAGATTTTATGAAGCATCTACCAGATTGGAAAGAGGGCGACGAACTGGCGAGCGCCGCATTGCTGAAAGCGGTCAACCGCGCGCGTTGGGCGAATTATGTCGATGCTGGCGGCCACAGTATTTTCGATAAGAATGGCGATCAACACCTCAATCTCAGTGAGTGCTGGGACATTCTGCACCGTGCCAACGTGACTTATGATGAGGCGCGCGGACATCATGAATTTTTACAATTCGAGGATCTGGATAAAGTGCGTCGCCAATTATCCGCCAGGCATCCCGACTGGCATATGGCGAAATAAAAAAGGCCCGGAGCGATCCGGGCCTTTTCGCATTCAGTCGAAGCGCGGGTTACGCGGTCTTCTTCTTTTTCTTGGTGTGTTTTTTAGCGGCCGTGTGCTTCTTGGTCGCCTTTTTCTTTTTTGTGGTTTTCTTGTGGGTGGCAGCCTTATGCGCGGTGTGCGCAGCTTTCGGCTTTGCAGTCGGTGCAGCGGCCGGTTCAGCGCTCGGCAGGGCAGCCGGAGCTTCCTGAACAGCGGGTTCCGGAGCGGCGGCAACCGGGTCGGCAGCCGTTTGCGCCATGGCAACGCCGGCGAACGAGATGAGTGCGGTGGTGAGCGTGATGAGTTTCAGTGATTTCATAGTAAGTTCTCCTTTGTGCTTCCTGCATAGCATGGAGGGTGGCTTTGAATAGCGCAAATCGCCGGCTACCCACAAGATCGTGAATTTTGATGGAATGCCCGTATAGGTTGTGATAAAAACGCCCCCAATGCAGATGAAAACGCCATTTATCGTCTTCGGCGATACGATCAGCAATACACGTTTTGCGCGATACGTGTTGCTCATTGGCTCTGCCATTATTTTGATTTTTCTGATCGTTGGAAGTCTACTGGCCATGCAGCGACAGAAGCTCGGCACCGCCGACCGCTGGGTGAAACACACCTATGAGGTGCTGCTTTGCGCTAAGCAGGTCGATGCGTTGACGCAGCGCATGCTGGTGAACGAGCGCGGCTATCTGCTCAGCCGGCAGGCGGATTATCGCGCGCATTACGATCTCTATCACACCCAGTTGAATACCGAGTTGACGAAACTGGATCAACTGACCGCCGACAACCGCGTGCAGCAGGAGCATATGCAGGTGCTGCACGCGGATATCGGCCGCATCGTGTCGCTGCTGGAAGCGCATATGAACCTGGCCGAAAAGGCCGCGCCCGGCGATGTGCCGGTGGGCGGCGAGGTGGCCTCGATCAGCCTGCTGGTGCAGCAGACGATCGACAGCATGATCGAAGATGAAACCCGCCTGCTCGATGCGCGCAACGAAATGCAGCATCAGGAGGCGCAGCGTTATAGCGACATGCTTTATGGCGGCATTGGGCTGGCCTCAATCATTATCATCCTGCTCAATGCACTGATGCTGCATATGCACGCCCACCAGGCGCGGCTGCAATATGAATCCACCGACAGCAAAGACCGTTTCGCCCTGGCGATGAAGAGCACGTCTGACGGGATTTTCGACTGGAACGTGACTAAGAACGATATTTATTATTCACCGCGCTTCAAGCAGATGCTGGGCTATCGCGATGACGAACTGGAGAGCACACGCGACGCGATTCATGGGTTGGTTCATGCCGATGATCTGCCGGCGGTAATCAGGCAGCTGGAAGAATATCTCGAAGGCCATACCAGCGAGTTCCACGCGATTTACCGTATCCGCCATCGCTCGGGCAGTTATCTGTGGCTGCATGCGCGGGCGCGGGCGATTTTCAACGCCAGTGGCGAACCGCTGCGCATGGTGGGGGCGGTGGCCGACATCACCGCGCTCAAAGCCATCGAAGAGCGGCTGCGGGTAGAGAAGGATCTGGCCGAGGCGGCCAGCCGCGCCAAAACCGACTTCCTCACCAATATGAGTCACGAAATTCGCACGCCGCTGAACGCCATTATCGGGGTGAGCAGTCTGCTGTCGCACGGCATGGTGAAATCGCCCGAGCAGGAGCGCAAACTGCTCGACACGCTGCAGCACAGCTCGGTCTGCCTGCTCGACCTGATCAATGACGTGCTGGATCTGGCGAAAATCGAAAGCGGCGAGATTGACCTCGACACCAAGCCATTTTCGCTGCGCAACCTGATGAAGCAGGTGGATGCCATCATGGGGGTGCGCGCGGCGGACCGGGGCATTCTTTATGGCAGCAATCTGCAGCGGCTGGCGAAAGAGGAATATCTCGGCGATGAATCGCGCATCCGTCAGATTCTGATCAACCTAATCGGCAACGCTATCAAATTCACCGAGGAAGGTACGGTGAGCGTGGAAATTTTTATCAATGACGGCGAGCTTTATTTCCGTGTCAGCGATAGCGGTATCGGCATCGCGCCGGAGAACCTCACCCGCATCTTCCAGAAATTCGAACAGGTGGATGGTTCGATGACACGCCGTTACGGCGGCACCGGCCTGGGCCTTGCCATCTCGCAGCAGCTGGCGGTGCTGATGGGCGGGCGCATCACGGTGGAAAGCACGCCGGGGCAAGGCTCGTGCTTCACGCTGATCCTGCCCGACCATTCGCCGATCGACTCGGATGATGAGGATTCCCGCGCCCAGGCCGTGCTTGACGACAGCGGCGGCGAAGCATCGCTTGCCCGCAGCATCGCCGGCGCCAAGCGCATTCTCATTGCCGAGGATTTCGAGAGCAACCTGCTCGTCATCCGCTTTTTCATGGAGAGTCTGGGTATCGCGTACGACACTGCGCATAACGGTGAGGAGGCTGTGGCGCTTTACAAAAAACACCAGCATCCCTTCGTGCTGATGGATGTGCAGATGCCTGGCATGAACGGGTTGGATGCCACCAGGGCCATCCGCGAATATGAAGAGGAGCGCAAGCTGCCGCCGTCCGTGATTATCGCCATGACCGCGCATGCGCTGGTGGCCGACACGGCGCGTTGCCGGGCTGCCGGCATGAACGATTATCTCGCCAAGCCGCTGGTCGAGTCGGACATTCGAGATAAAATAAGCTTCTATCTCAACCCGTTGCCAGTGTAGTGCCCACCGCAACGCAGCATCTCGGATTAACTGTTTCTTAATTCTTCCGGCGCATAATTACATAAAATGCAACGCTTTTACCCGACATAGCGCAGGCGATGTCATGAAACTGTCACAAATCCGTGGTAGGGTGAAAGTGCGATATTGCAGGAGCTGAATGGTTCAGGACGCTACATCGAATGATAATACCATCGCTGCGGACACGACTTCCGCCGATGCGCCCGCTCAGCTGACAGAGCAGCAACGCGCCTATCTTATCAAACTTGAAACCGATATTGAGTCCGACCCGAATATCTCGCCGGCGGAAAAATCTATCCTGATGGCAGAAATCACCGGGGCGCTTGCCGGGAACGTAACCATTAATTTCGCGGTGCTGCGCGAGCGCATTCTGCAACAGGTCGAGGTAGAGCATGAGGTAACGGCAGAGCGGGAAGCTGCCGTAGATGGCATGATGCTCGACCAGCTGGAAGACGATTACGCCAGAACGCACCTTACGGCGCGTGATCACGAGATTATCAATATCCGCAGCCGCGCGTTCGACCCGAATGACGACGCTGCGATTCATCGTATAGCGGACACCTATAGCGACCCGGCGAAATCCTATGCCGCGTTGAAGGCCAACCCCGCGGTGGTGGTGGCCTACAGTCATCTGACTCAGGCGCAACGGACCCATGGCGAGACGCACATTCAAGTGCTGAAGCATCTCCTGGAAGAATTGAAAGATCGTCCCGATCTGTCGGCGGCGGAGAAGGACTTCCTGGAAACGGTTAAAAACGACCATCTCGTCGCCAAGAAGGCCATCGAGAAAGAGCTGTGGAGAATCGAAAAAGGCCTGGATGCGACCCGTGATGAACTCACGGCGGCGCTGAAAGCCGGCAGGGAAGAGCAGGAGACCACGCACCATCATTTCGGTCAGACCGGCCCGCAGGATGAGGCGGTGGAGGACATGGATGATGTCACTATCGTCGCGCAGGGTGGCGCGAAGATGAACCTTGGGGTGGCGCAGGTAAATGCCATTTCCAAGGGTGAAAGCCTCTTTGGCCGTGCGCCCAACGAGAAAGAACGCGAGGGGATGATTCGCAAGATGGTGGATCATAGCACCTATGCGCAAAAGAACCTGACGCCCGACGAACGCGAACAGTTAGTGCAGCGTGTCGCGGCTAAAAAAGCGGGTGGCGACATCACTCAGGACCCGGCCTTTAAGCAGGCGATGCTCGATGGGTATGAAGCGATTTTAAAGGATAACAATCCCGCACGCTCGATTGCGGTGGCCAATGAAATTCAGTCGATGATGGAACATCGCGGGTTCGATAAAGACAAGGCCCAGAAAATGGGGGACCTGCTGCGCGCCGGTGCTATGGGCGGTACAACGCCGGGCGGACATCTGATTCTTGCTAATAGCGACAAGAACGCCGTCGTTGAGCAGACCATCAGCAACATGGAAACCTATGCCAAAACCGGGCAGGTGACTGGCTTGCTGGCGCAGATTTCAAGCTACGACACAGCTACCAAGACGGCTGCTAACGTATCGAAGGCCACAGGTTTCAGTGGCATGGTTGAGGTGTTGAGCACCGGCACGCTGACTGAGCGTGCCCAGGGCTTTATGGATGGTGTGTCGCGGCGTCTGGAACTCTCCAGCTATCTGCAGCAGCGGATTGACCATAATAAAGCGGCGCTTGAGAAAGATACGACGCTGGTCAAGGTGTTTGGCGATGGCCATGGGCATCTCGATGCCGCCAAATTTCTCGATGCGCTGGTGAAAAACAAAGCCATTCACGCCAAGCGCGCGAATGAAAGCGACTCGGAATGGAGCGCAGAAGTCGTTAAGGAACTCAACCTCGGCGGCAGTGACGGGCTTGATGAACAGGAGCTGGACATTGCCGGCTATGAAGCGGGTGGCGGGCTGAAGGGTGTCAATAAGGCCGACCTGAAGAAGATTCACGACCGCATGGTTCAGCTCGGCATTACGGATGTGAGTGTGGCGATGGGCCTCACCGACATCAAGGAAATGGTGGAGCGCGACCAGAACGATCTGCAGCATGGCGCTTCGCCGACACCTCAGGCGGCCGCTAAAGCACCGCGTGGCGTGCACCACAACTAGGCTGCTCGGGCCTTGCTTTTCCCCGCCGTTTATGGCACCTAGCGCCCCATGCAGCAGCACGCACAGGCACATGAGATCATCAAGCATATCGACCTGACGCCGCCGGATGGCGCGCGCAAGGTGTTGATGCATTCCTGCTGCGCGCCCTGCGCGGGGGAGATGATGGAGCAGATGCTGGCTAACGGCATCGACATGACCATCTTTTTTTATAACCCCAACATCCATCCGCTGAAGGAATATGAGATTCGCAAGAACGAGAATATCCGCTTCGCCGAGAAGATGGGCATTCCGTTTGTGGATGCCGATTACGATGTGCAGGAATGGTTCGCTCGTGCCAAAGGCATGGAGCGCGAGCCGGAGCGGGGGGTGCGCTGCACGATGTGCTTCGACATGCGCTTCGCCCGCACCGCGCTTTATGCGCACGAGCATGGGTTTTCGGTGATCACCAGCTCACTGGGCATCTCGCGCTGGAAGAATATGGACCAGATTAATGACTGCGGTATCCGTGCGGCCGAGCCGTATGATGGTATCACCTACTGGGATTATAATTGGCGCAAGGAAGGCGGCAGCAGCCGCATGTATGAAATCGCCAAGCGTGAAGAATTCTATGCCCAGCAATATTGCGGCTGCATCTATTCGCTGCGTGACAGCAACGAATGGCGCGAAAAGCAGGGGCGCGAAAAGATCGCTATCGGCGAGACCTGGTACGAAGAGAAGCTGGGTTAGTGAGGCGTTTGTCCGTGCTTTGACTTATGAGGATGCCTATGGAGCCCATGCTCAGGCTCCCCATCATAGTCACGGGGCAAATTGAGTGCCGGTGGAATCGGCTTATTGTCGCGTTTGTACCGCTCAGCGGCTTCGTCATTCGCTTTTTTGAAGTCGATGGCTGCTGGTGCAAACGGTTGCTGTGCCGGGGTTACGGTGAATAAGCCATCATCG
>FTCM01000075.1_pt1 | contig 13273 bp, 10 predicted proteins | sample 1639791 | NCBI WGS metagenome assembly FTCM01 (sample SAMEA3914869, study PRJEB12502) | metagenome | biome: forest; material: soil | place: USA | collected 2012-03-12 | depth 0.1 m | reverse complement strand
GAATCGACCATCGAAGTGCTCACCCCCGATTTCCGCCGCAAGGACGGCAACCTCGAAATCGTGGTGAAAGCCCGGCCGGATGTGTTCAACCACAACATTGAAACCGTGCCGCGGCTATATCAGAAAATCCGCCCCGGCGCGCGCTACTTCCATTCGCTGAACCTGCTGAAGAAGGTGAAGGAGCAGGACCCCACGATCTTCACCAAATCCGGCATCATGGTCGGCCTCGGCGAAACCAAGGAAGAGGTGCTGCAGGTGATGGATGATTTCCGCTCGGCGGATATCGACTTCATCACCATCGGCCAATACCTCCAGCCCACGCCCAACCACGCGCCGGTCGATCGCTTCGTGACGCCCGATGAATTCAAATATTACGAGCGCGTGGCCCGCACCAAGGGCTTCCTGCAAGTGGCCAGCTCGCCCCTCACCCGCTCCAGCTACCACGCCGACGCCGATTTCGCCCAGATGCGCGAGGCGCGGAATGCCCAGCTGGCCGCAGCCAAACCGGCCCCCGCCAACGATAATGCCTAACTTCGCCGAAACCCGCCATACACCCTACAGCACCGCGCAACTCTACGCGCTGGTGATCGACGTCGAAAAATATCCCGAGTTCCTGCCCTGGTGCCGCGGCGCGCGGATTCTGCAGCGGACGCCGGATTATTTCATCGGCGAGCTGATGATCAGCTTCAGCCACCTCACGGAACGTTATAGCTCGAAGGTGACGGGCACGCCGCCCGATGCCGACGGCGAGGCCGTCATCAACGTCTCCCTCGTCAGCGGCCCGTTCGACCATCTCAGCAACAACTGGCATTTCGTGCCCAACGCCGAGGGCGGCACCGACATTCATTTCAGCCTTGATTTCGCCTTCAAATCGAAACTGCTCGACACCCTGCTGGGCGGCCTGTTCGGCAAAGCCGTCGAAAAAATGACCGGCGCCTTCCTCGCCCGCGCCGATGCGCTTTACGGGAATAAGAAGATTGCGTGACAACTCCGCCCAACCCATTGCGAATGATTCGCAATGGGGTTACACAGGGAATACACCACCTGCGGAGTTCCCATTGAATCGCTATACCATCCCCTCGCCCGCACTCAGCGAACCAGGCGATAAGGCCATCAACCGTATCCAGGATCTGCGCCTGGTGCGCGTCGAGAAGCTGCGGGATGAGGGCATCGGCAGCACGCGCGCATGGGAAATCACGTTCAAGGTGCCATCGCTGCAGCAGGCAGGGCTCGGCAGTGCCGAGGAAGCTGCCATCAAGGCCAACCAGATTCGTGCCGGCATGCAGATCGCCCTGCTGCCGGTGAATAACAACGCCCGCGTCGAGCGCGCGCTGGAGGGGTTGAAGGACGTGCAGCGCCCACAATGGAAAGGCAATATGGCCACCGACACGCTGGTGCAGGGCCAGCTACCGGGCCGCGACAATGCCTTCATTCCGCCGCAAATGTTAAGTCCGGCGCAGATTCTCGCCCACACCGTCGACCTCACCCGCCCCACCAAGGAACTGATGTCGCTCGTGATGGCAGAGAGCAATGAGAACTGGGGCAGCTATGCCACGTTGCCGGTCGAGGAATTCGTCAACCTCGAAGGCATCCGCGGCCGCCTCAGTCTAAGCGATTTGCAAAAATGGCAACCGCCGCTGGAAAACCGCAAATACACCCCTTCGCGCGTCGATCTGAAGAAGGGTGAAATCAGCCTGATGGTGTCGGACACTCCCTGTAGCGTGCAGCACCCCGACGGACGCACCCTGCATTGCCACGGCTCGATGATGGGTTACCTCAGCGATGTGATCGACCAGTTCACGCCATCGCAGCAGCCGGTCATCCACGGCTTCCTCGATGTGCGCAAACATAAGCTGCCCTACCATAAGGACGAAGCACCGAAAATCCTGATCGGCACCGGCGTCGGCATCGCGCCGCACCTGGCCTATTTGCGTGAATGCGCGGCCGAAGGCAAAAACCCCAACGTGCCGCTGATGATTGTCGGCGTGCGCCGCGAAAGCGAGCAGCTGCGCGATAATGAGCTGCGCGGTTACCTGCCGCGCGGCACGCTGCAATATGCCTATTCACGCCCGGCTCTGGGCGAGGGGCAATATGTCGATACCGCGCTGAAGGCCAACGCCAAAACCGTGTGGCAGGCGCTGCAGGCGGGCGGCAGCCTCTATCTCTGCGGCCGCGAGGACATGCGCAAGGGCGTCGATGCCACCCTGCTCGACATCGCCCGGACAGAAGGCGGTAAATCGCTGGAAGACGCTAAAACGTGGCTTAAGGAAGTGGTATATAACAAGGACAACCCGAAAGAACATCTGCTAGAGGAAAGCATGTCCTTCCATGATCGTTTCTATGAAGATAAGCACAAAAAACGCATGGCGAAGCTGAACCCGGAAAACGGTAAAACCACTTAAAGCACCTTGCGCTGTTTCAGGTAGGCGTAGGGCAGCACGGCGGAGAAGACCATCGCCAGCAGGGCGAGCGGGTAACCCCAGTGCCATTCAAGCTCCGGCAGCAGCTTGAAGTTCATACCATAGATGCCGGCGATCAGCGTCGGCGGCATGAAGATCAGCGAGGCCAGCGCCAGCACGCGGAACACGTTGTTCTGCTCGATGGTGATCATGCCGAGCGAGGCATCGAGCAGGAAGTTGATCTTGCTGCTGAGGTAGTTGCCGTGATCGCTCAACCCGTCGATATCCTTGCGGATGGAGAGCAGTTCGGCCTCGTTGCAGGCCTGCAGCATCTGCCGGTGGTTGACGGCATAGCTGGCCACGCGGCCCAGCGTCACCAGGCTTTCGTGGATCTTCGAGGACAGGTCGCCGCAGCGGCCGATGCGGCCGAGGATGCGCTGATAATCGGCATCGGCCGTACTGCTGCTCTCGTTGCGCACATGGAAAATTTCCTTGCTGATCGCATCGATATCGCGGTCCAGCCGCTCCAGCAGATCGGCGGTGCGGTTGATGATGGCGTCGAGCAGCGACAGCAGCAGGTTGGCGGCATTATGCTGTCCGCGCATTTTCAGCACCTGCGCGCCAAAACGCTGGAAAGAAGTGGTGTCGACATAGCGCACCGTCACCAGCCGCGTGCCGGTGATGATGAAGGTGACAGCATGCGTCTCCGGCGCACCGGTATCGACTTTTGAGAGCAGCGTTGCCGTCATGAACAGCGCGCCGTCTTCCTGGTAAAGGCGGCTGGAGAGCTCGATCTCATGCATCTCTTCGCGCGTCGGGATATCGATGCCGAGAAATACCTCGGCCACGCCTTCCTGCAGGCTGGTCGGGTTCAACAGGTCGAGCCAGATGGTATTATCCGGAATTTCGGCTGCATCGGCCCATTCTTCACGGATAATATTGGCTTCCTGCTGCCGGTAAATCCACATCAGGCAACCAGCATTCCCCGCCGTTTGGCGATGCGAATAGCAAGCGCCACCACCACTACCGTCCCCACGATCGCAGCGAAAAGCATATCGTCGGCATGCGTGTAGGCTTCCTCATCCTCAAGAAACTCGAGGAAAGTAAGCGACACAATGGCATTCGCGATGGTGCTGTAATCCTTCACCAGGGCGCGTTTCAGATTGAAATGCATGCCTTCGGTCGCCTCGCGGAAACGCCAGAATTTAATGCCCCAGCGCGGCACATCGCGGCAATATTCCGCGTAAGCCTCACCGAATTCCTTGCGCAGGAAAAACTCCTCCGCCGATACAATGGCCGTGTAGACGAACAGGAAAAACACCATCCCAAGCACGATCACCATCGGCGAGCCATGCATCAGCAGCACGCCAAAATAGATGATGAGGTTGCCGACATAAAGCGGGTTGCGGCACAGGCCGAAAAACCCATCGGTCACCAACTTTTCGGCATAGACCTTTTTATTAAGGCCGCCGCGTTTGATGTATTTATAACCAATCACTGCGCTGCGCAGCGCCAGGCCGAGAAACACGATCACCTCGGCGATAAAATCCTTGATCTCTTCCGCCTGCTCGCTGCCGTTATATTCATGCGGCGCACGATAGCTGAGAAACAGGGTCAGCAACAGCAGTGGAAAAAGCATGTTGCGGTATTTAAAAAAGAAATCGCCGGTTTTAACCAGCCAGTTTTTTTGTTCCATAGTCGCCTCTCCTATTTCATCGCGATGATACCGCAGAAATTATACCAGCGGAAGAATACATCAATTTTACGGAAGCCTGCGAATTTAAGCAGGTCGAAATTCTCTTCCATACGATAAGGAATCAGCACGTTTTCCAGTGCCTCGCGCTTGTTCGAGATTTCCATCTCCGAATAGCCGTTGCGTTTCTTATACTCGTAATAATGCTGGATGAAGAGACGATTGAAAATCGTGTCTTCGCTGGTCAGCTTCTCGATCATGATCAGCGCGCCGTTTTCGTTCAGCCCATCATAAATCTGCTTCATCATCCGCTCGCGGTAAAGCGGACGGGTGAATTGCAGCGTCAGGATCAGGCTGATGACCGAAGCGTTTTCAAGGTGGATGCCCTTGTTCAGGTCGCAATAATCGAGCTGGTAAGAGTGAGTCAACTTCGCCGCCTTCAGCTTTTCTTCGGCACGCAGTAGCATGTCCTGCGAGTTATCGAGCCCGACCAGCGTTACGTTTTGCGGCTTGATAGTGCCGTCATAAGCGATCATCGTAGTGCCGGTGGAACAGCCGATATCGTAGACATTCGTGCCTTCGGCGGCGAAATCGCCGGCCAGTTCGGCGCACATGCGCTGCATTTCGTCGTAATAAGGTACGGAACGGCTGACCATATCGTCGAACACGGTAGCGACGGTTTTGTCGAAACGGAAATCGTTCACTGCCTTATCGCGGAACTCGAAAACCTTATCTTTGGGCTGGGATTCCATAGTATACCTCAGTATTGCTCGATGGCTGAATTAGCATGCTCCACCGCCCCTGTCACCCATAACTGGCACGGCTGCATAAAGACGTGGAAATTTCAAAATCACCCGGTTATATAGCGCCTTCCATGAGTGGAGGGGTGGCCGAGTGGTTTAAGGCGCACGCCTGGAAAGTGTGTATACGTTAACGCGTATCGAGAGTTCGAATCTCTTCCCCTCCTCCATTTTCAAAGGTAGGCATATTCCATCGCTTACCCATTGCCGGCTGATATTCCGCCCATCAAGATGTATCCAACCACAGAAGGACATCTCCCATGAGCCACCTCTTCACGCCCCTCACCCTGCGTTCCATTACCTTCCGCAACCGCGCCTTTGTCTCGCCGATGTGCCAGTATTCCAGCGACGATGGCGCACCGACGGACTGGCACCTAGTGCATCTGGGCAGCCGCGCGGTGGGCGGCTTCGGGCTGGTGATGCAGGAGGCCACGGGCGTCACCGCCCAGGGCCGCATCAGCCCCGGTGATGCGGGCATCTGGAACGATGCGCAGGTGGTGGGCTACAAACGCATCACCGCGTTCATCGAGTCGCAAGGCGCGGTGCCGGGCATTCAGCTGGCGCATGCCGGCCGCAAAGGCTCCACCGCCCGCCCGTGGGAAGGTGGCAAGAAAGTGGAGAAGAAGGATGGCGGCTGGGAAGTGATCGGCCCCTCGGCCGAAGCCTTTGCCTCGGATTACCCGATGCCCATCGCTATGAGCGAGGCCGATATCGCCCAGCTCATCCAGGATTTCCGCGCCGCCGCCAAACGCAGCATCGCCGCCGGCTTCAAGGTGGCCGAGCTGCATGCCGCGCATGGCTACCTGCTGCATGAATTCCTCTCCCCCCTCTCCAACAAACGCACCGATCGTTACGGCGGCAGCCTGGAAAACCGCATGCGCCTGGTGCTGGAAACCGCCAGGGCATTGCGCGAGGAATGGCCGGCCGAATGGCCCGTCTTCGTGCGCATTTCCGCCACCGACTGGGTGGATGGCGGCTGGGATGTCGAACAATCCATCGCGCTGTGCAAAGAACTCAAGAAAATCGGTATCGACTTCATCGATGTCTCCACCGGCGGCAACGTCGAGAAGGCGAAAATTCCCAACGCCCCCGGTTATCAGACTCCCTTCGCCGCACAAATCCGCGCAGCGGTGGAGATGCCTGTCGGCGCTGTCGGCCTCATCACCGAAGCGGTACAGGCCGAGCATATCCTTGCCACCGGCCAGGCCGATGCGGTGCTGCTGGCCCGCCAGGCGCTGCGTGACCCTTACTGGGCACTGCATGCCGCCAAAGCGCTGAAGTCCGACATCGACTGGCCCGTGCAGTATGACCGCGCGGCGAAGTAATTGACTAACGGCGGCGACCAACGGTCGCCACAAAATCGGTATTCCCCTCGCACACAACTCGCGCTAACGTCGCCATTCATCATTCAACGGATATTTCATGCGCGACATTCTTACCTACGGCACCAAAGGCACCCCTATCATCCCGCTCACGGCGGAAGCGCTGAAACCCTGGTTGCGCAAGCAGGACAGCGTGACGCGCCACTGGGTCGCCGCACAGAATTTCATCGCCGCGCCCGATAGTTTTCTCCTGTTGCCCGATAACAAGGGCCAGCCGCGCGCTGTGCTGGCCGGCCACGCGCCGGAAGCCGGCATCTGGGCCATCGCCCACCTGCCCGCACAGCTTCCCGCCGGCGCCTATCGCCTGGAAGCCGACTGGCCCGCCACGCGCACCAGCGAAGCCGCGCTGGGTTTCCTGCTCGCGCAATACCAATTCACCCGCTATCGCAAGCAGGAACGCAAAGCGCTGACACTGGCGCTACCGAAATCCATCGCGCTTGACCGCATCCTTGCCCGTTATGAAGCCATCGCCCTGGCGCGTGACCTCATCAACACCCCCGCCAATGACATGACGCCGCCGGCCCTCGCCGATGCGGCACGCGCCGTGGCCAAGCGCACCGGCGCCAAAATCAGCGTTATCAGCGGCGATGATTTGTTGAAGAAAAATTTCCCCGCCGTGCATGCGGTGGGGCGTGCCTCCACCCAGCCGTCGCAATTCATCGATATCAGCTGGGGCAACGTCAGGCATCCGCTGGTAGTGCTGGTGGGCAAGGGTGTCACCTTCGATACGGGCGGGCTGGATGTGAAACCCCTCGCCGCCATGAAGCTGATGAAAAAAGACATGGGCGGCGCCGCCACCGTGCTGGCCCTCACGCAGCTGATCATCGAGGAAAAGCTGCCCATCCGCATCCGCACGCTGATTCCGGCAGTGGAAAACATGATCGCCGGCAATGCCTTCCGCCCGCAGGATATCCTGCAGACCCGCAAAGGCCTGACGATCGAAATCGGCTCGCCCGACGCCGAAGGCCGCCTGATTCTGGCTGATGCTTTATTTGAGGGAGACCAGGCAAAGCCGGCGCTGATGATCGACATCGCCACCCTCACCGGCGCTGCCCGCACCGCACTGGGCACCGAACTGCCCGCCCTCTACAGCAATCGCGACGACATCGCACAAACCCTCGCTGCGCATGGGCTGGAGAATAACGACCCCATGTGGCACATGCCCCTGTGGCAGGGCTATGCCAAATACGTCAACAGCCCCATCGCCGATATCACCAACAGCCCCAATTACGGCTTCGCCGGTAGCATCACCGCCGCACTGTTTCTGGAGCGTTTCGTCAGCCAGGAAACCCCCTGGGTGCATCTCGACAGCTATGCCTGGAACGCCGAAAACCTCCCCGGCCGCCCGGTTGGGGGTGAGGCCTTGGGCCTGCGGGCAATCTTCAGCTATTTGCAGGAACGGTTCGAAAAGTAATAGGGGATTATGCCTGCGCATCCCGTTTCAATTCCGCCAGCAGATCGAGCGCCTCGCGGGGCGTGATGCCATCCACATCAATATTTGCTAGCCGTTCGGCCAACCTGTTGACTGGTTGAGCATTCATTTGAAATAGAGGCAAATCCGGCGGTGATTTGGATTCGGTAAGACTATGGCCGGATTCCAGCACCTGGAGCAGTTTTTTCGCGCGCGCCAGCACCGGCTGCGGCATGCCGGCAAGGGCTGCTACATGGATGCCATACGACTTATCGGCAAAGCCGGGCGTGATGGTGTGCAGGAACACCAGCGTGCCTTTATATTCTTTCGCGGCGGCGTGGTAATTTTTCAGGCGCGGCAGGGTTTCCGCCAGCGCCGTCAGCTCATGATAATGGGTGGCGAACAGTGCGCGGCACTTGGTGGCGTTATGCAGATGTTCGGCCACCGCCCAGGCGATACTCACCCCATCATACGTCGCCGTGCCGCGGCCGATTTCATCGAGCACCACCAGCGACTGCGCCGTCGCCTGATGCAGGATGGCGGCCGTCTCCACCATCTCCACCATGAAGGTGGACTGGCCGCGCGCTAGGTCATCCGCCGCGCCGACGCGGCAGAATAATTTGTCGACCACACCCATAGTGGCGCTGGCCGCCGGCACGAAGCTGCCCAGCTGCGCCAGAATCACCAGCACCGCCTGCTGCCGCGGAAACGTCGATTTACCGCCCATGTTGGGGCCGGTGATCAGCCACAGGCTGCTCTCCTCACCCATCCGGCAATCGTTGGCGATGAACTCCTGATGGCTGCGGCGCACCGCTTCCTCCACCACCGGATGGCGACCGGCCTTGATGTCGAGCGTGGCGCGGCTGGTGAGCTGCGGACGCACCCACGCCCCCTCCTCCGCGCGTTCGGCGAGTGCCGCGAACATGTCGATTTGCGCGAGGGCACGGGCGGCGCGGATGATCCGCTCCGCGCATTCCTGCACACTGCCGCACAGCTCGCCGAACACCTGCAACTCCAGCTGCAGGGCGCGCTCGGCGGCGTCTTCGATTTTACGGGCGGTATCGTTCAGCTCCGGCGTGCTATAGCGCAACGCACCCGCCAGCCCCTGGCGATGAATGAAATGGGGCGGCACCTTTTTTTCGTGGATCGCTGTAATCTCGATGAAATAGCCCAGCACGTTGTTCTGTTTGATCTTCAGCGACGGAATGCCGGTATCGTTTTTCAGCGCCAGCTCCATCGCGGCGATGACGCGTTTGGATTCATCGCGCAGGCGGCGATATTCATCGAGGTCGGCGCGGTAGCCATCGGCCACGAAATGCCCGTCGCGCGCCTGCACCGGCGCTTCCGCTTTCAGTGCACGCATCAGCAGATCAGCGAGGTTATGATGGCCCTGCAGCTTATCGCGCGCCGCCTCCAGCAGGGCAGGCAACTTCATCGGGCGCAGGTGCTCATGCAGCAGGTTGGCCTGGGTCAGCCCCGCCGCCAGCATCAGCAGATCACGCGGCCCACCACGGCCGAGCGACAAGCGCCCCAGCGCCCGCTCCATATCGGGAATGACCTTCAGCGCGCCGCGCAGAGTGGCGCGCAAGACGTTCTGCTGCAGCAGATGCTCCACTGCATCGGCCCGCGTGCTGATGGCGTGGATATCGCACAACGGCGCCGCCAGTTCACGCGTCAGCAGCCGCGCGCCGGCAGCGGTGAGTGTGCGGTCGATGGTGGCGAGCAGGCTGCCTTTGCGCTGGCCCTGCAGCGTCTGCACCAGCTCGAGGTTGCGGCGGGTGGCGGCATCCATCTGCAGGCTGGCTGCGGTGATTTCGCGCTTCGGCGCATCCAGCCGCGCGGCGGCATCGAGCTGGGTGAGCTTCACATAATCGAGCAGCACGCCGCAGGCGGTGATTTCGGCGGCGTCGAAACTGCCGAAGGCCGTCACATCGCCCACTTTATAATGGTCACGCAAATTGCGCTCAGCCGCGCGCGGGTCATAAAGAACGTCCGGCCGGGCAGTGCAGAGACCGCGCCATTCATGGAACCACGGTTGCGGGTTCAGCAGTTCCTGCGCAGCAAGGCTGACAATCAGCTCGCGCGGCTGCAAACGAGCCAGCATGGCGGGCAGCTCCCCCGGCATGCCGCCGGAGGCAGTAAATTCGCCCGTCGATAAGTCGAGCCATGCCAGCCCCAACTGGTTTCCCTCCAGCGCCAGACAGGCAAGGAAATGCGACTGGCCGGGCTGCAGCAGTGTTTCTTCCGTGATGGTACCTGGCGTCACCACCCGCACCACTTCACGGCGCACCACTTCTTTGTTGCCGCGTTTTTTGGCCTCGGCCGGCGTTTCCATCTGTTCGCAGATAGCGATTTTGAGGCCGCTGGCGATCAGCTTTTGCAGATACATTTCTGCCGCATGCACCGGCACGCCGCACATGGGGATTTCCTCGCCCGCATGCTTGCCACGCTTGGTGAGCGCAATATCGAGGATGGCGCTGGCCTGCGCCGCATCCTCGAAAAACAGCTCGTAGAAGTCCCCCATGCGGTAAAACAGCAGGCAATCCGGATAGGCGGATTTGACCTTCAGATATTGGGCCATGGCGGGGCTGGCGGGGGCGTGCGAAATTGCTGCATCGCAGCGTGAATCTGCGCTTGTTTGTTCGTTTTCGCTTCTTATGCTTGCGGCCTCCGAACGACCCATGTAGAAACCCCCGAAATTCTTAACCCCAGTGCTATTTCAAGGACAATCCGATGGCCAGCGAAAATATGAAAATTACCGATGAAGAAGCCCTCCTCTATCACTCGATGGGCCAGCCGGGCAAAATCTCCATCACGCCGACCAAGCCGCTGATCACGCAACGCGACCTGGCGCTGGGTTATTCGCCGGGCGTCGCCGTGCCCTGCCTGAAGATCCACGAGAATAAAGACGCCGCGTATGATTACACCAGCAAGGGCAACCTCGTCGCGGTGATTTCCAATGGCACTGCCGTGCTGGGCCTGGGCGACCTGGGCGCGCTGGCCGGTAAGCCGGTGATGGAAGGCAAGAGCATCCTGTTCAAACGCTTTGCCGATATCGATTCCATCGATATCGAAGTCGATTCGAAAGATGCCGAGCGCATCATCAGCACCGTGCATGCCATCTCCTGCACCTTCGGCGGCATCAACTTAGAGGATATCGGCGCGCCGGATTGCTTCATTATTGAAGAGAAGCTGAAAGAACTGTGCGACATCCCCGTGTTCCACGACGACCAGCACGGCACCGCGATCGTCACCGCCGCAGGTATCATCAATGCCGCCCACATTACCGGCCGCGCACTGAAAGACCTGAAAGTAGTAGCCAATGGCGCGGGTTCGGCAGGCATCGCCTGCATCGAACTGCTGAAGCATATGGGCGTGAAGCATGAGAACGTGCTGCTCTGCGATAAATCGGGCGTGATCTATGAAGGCCGCAACGATTCCAGTATGAACCAGTGGAAATCCGCGCATGCGGTGAACACCAAGAAACGCACCCTCACCGAGGCGCTGGAAGGCGCCGATGTGTTCCTCGGCCTCTCGGCCGCCGGCGCTGTCACCAAGGAAATGGTGAAAGGCATGGCGAAAGCCCCGATCATCTTCGCCATGGCCAACCCCGTGCCGGAGATCATGCCGGAAGACGCGCTCTCGGTGCGCCCCGACGCCATCATCGCCACCGGCAGGTCGGATTACCCGAACCAGGTGAACAACGTGATGGGCTTCCCCTACATCTTCCGCGGCGCGCTGGACGTGCGTGCCCGCGAAATCAACACCGCCATGAAAGTAGCCTGCGCCGAAGCCATCGCCCAGCTGGCGCGCGAAGATGTGCCCGATGAAGTCTGCGCCGCCTATTCCGGCAAGGCCATGCGTTATGGCCCGGAATATATCATCCCCACCCCGTTCGACCCGCGCCTCATCACCACCATCCCGATTGCGGTGGCCCGCGCGGCGATGGATAGCGGTGTCGCCCGCAAACCCATCACCGATTTCGAGGACTATAAGCGCAAGCTCGGCGCACGCCTCGACCCCGCCGCCAACAGCATGACGCAGATTTTCGACGCGGTTCGCCAGAACCCGCAGCGCGTCATCTTCGCCGAGGGTGAAGAAGAAAAGACGATCCGCGCCGCCATCTACTGGCGCGACAACGCCTATGGCCATCCCATCCTGGTGGGCCGCCCCGACCGCATCCGCGAGACCATCCACCGCCTCGGCATCAAGCACGCCGATTCGCTGGAGATCGTGAATGCCGCCGTTACCCCGCACCTCACGGCCTACACCAACTACCTGTTCGCCAAGCTGGGCCGCAAAGGCTTCCTGATGCGCGATGTCGAGCGCATGGTGAAGAACGACCGGAACATCTTTGCCAGTTGCATGCTCGCCCTGGGCCATGGCGATGTGATGGTGACAGGCATCACCCGCAACTACTACCGCGCGCTGGAGAATATCTGCCGCGTTATCGACACCAAACCCGGCGAGTTCCTGCTCGGCACCAGCATGCTGGTCACCAAGCACCGCACCGTGTTCATGTCCGACACCGTGATGCAGGAATTGCCCGATTCGCGCGAACTGGCCGACATTGCCGTGCGCACCGCCCGTAAGGTGCAGCAACTCGGCCACGAGCCGCGCGTCGCCCTGCTCAGCTATTCCAACTTCGGTAACCCGATGAAGGAAAAGGGCGCCCGCATCCGCGACGCCGTGAAGCTGCTGGATGAGCGCACCGACATCGACTTCGAATATGAAGGCGAAATGAGCGCTGAAACCGCGCTTAACGCCGAGGTCATGGCGCTCTACCCGTTCTGCCGCCTCTCCGGCCCCGCCAACGTGCTCATCATGCCCGGCCTGCACTCCGCCCACCTCTCCTCCAGCCTGCTGGAAGAGCTGAACGTGGGGCAGGTTGTCGGCCCCATCCTAGTCGGCCTCGAGAAGCCGGTGCAGATCGTGAACATGAGCGCCACGGTGAACGATATCATCAACATGGCAGCCATCGGCTCCATCGATGCGATCTCCGAGAAGGGCATCAGCGCACCCAAGCCGGCAAAAGCCGCCAAGGCCGTGAGCGCCCCTGCCAAGGCGAAGAAAAAGGCCTAGTACCGCACCAGATAAGCATCTTACTGCCCGCTGATGAATCGGCAGGTTGCTCCGTCTCGTTTCATGAGGCGGACAATGGCACATTGGTTTCGTCATCAACGACGCAACCCCATCAAGGAGAGCCACCATGTCGATTAAAGGCGCAACGAAAGAAGCCGCTGGCTTCGTTAAAGAAGAACTGTACGAACACGGCAAATCAGTCGATTCGAAAGTGAAAGCCCAGGAAGGCCGCGACCTTCGCAACGAAGGCCGTATCGAAGACGGCAAAGCCCCCAAACTGACCAAGCCGGGTACTAACCATAAAGAAGACTAACTGAATAATCGCTTTTTGCGATTAGGTAGGTGAGCGGGCCGCTTCGGCGGCCCCTCGCTGACCTTCCGAATGATTGCCTTCACTGGCAATCGTCAGGATGGCGGCCTTAGGGCCCCATCCGCGAAATAATCTCCTTTTGGAGATTGTACGGAGCGCGGCCACTTCGGTGGCCGCCTCTTTACTTAAATTCTTT
>FTCM01000003.1_pt1 | contig 21064 bp, 21 predicted proteins | sample 1639791 | NCBI WGS metagenome assembly FTCM01 (sample SAMEA3914869, study PRJEB12502) | metagenome | biome: forest; material: soil | place: USA | collected 2012-03-12 | depth 0.1 m | reverse complement strand
GGTTTGGCTTTTTCCGGATGGTCGAAATACTGATCGGTGAGCAGCTTGAAGAAGAAGTTGTTCACCTTGTTGGTGATGAGGGAGTTTTTGACGCCGATCTGCGCGCCGAACATGCCGAACATGGCGGCGGAAGCCATGATGGCTGCCGGGGTGTGGGCTGCCAGCCCGACAAAAGCGGCGGGAATGGCGGCGGGAGTGCAGGCGATGATGGCGCCGAAGACGGCGAACATCGTGGCGGTGACGAGCGATACCTTCCAGTTGAAAAGCTGCGCGCGCGGCGAAATGGTGGCGGTGGTGGGTTTGTCGTCCGGCACTGCCGGTGCGGTGCCGCGCACGGCCTGGCCGTTCTGCAACTGCTCCACCTTGTGGCGTTTTTCCATTTCCTCGAGCCCGGCGGCCATGGCGGCTGAGTTGGAGGAGACATCGCAGACCAGCACCACGCCGATGGCGGAGCCGATCATGGCGCAGGTGGCGGCGCTCGTGGCTAGCAGTGCGGCGAAGCCCATCGCCGGGAGGGCCGCGCCGCTGACGCCGAGTGCGAACAGCGCATAAGGAAGGCAGGCGCCCAGGGCCCCGATGATGCCACCGGTGAGCATGCCCAGCGTGCCGCCCGTAAGCAGGCCTGCCGTCCGCCGCGCCCAGGTGGTGCGGTGGATTTTGTCGTAATAATCCTCGACGCCGACGGTATTGTAATAGTCTTCCGGCTTGATGTAGGGACGGGCCATGAGTTTCCAGTAAGCGTTATTTGGAAATGATTATATCAAGCTCGGCCCCCGCTGCATGTGAAGGTTTGATGACAAAAAAAGGGCCGCTTTCGCGGCCCTAATGAGGATGGTGTGTGCTAATCCGAAATTCTTTACTTGCCGAGCGCCCGCTGGTGGTTGCAGGCTGCATATTTGATAAGGTTAGGACGCGACGAAGCCGTGTTTCTTGGCGTTGCTTGCATTGAAGGCCATGATCGAGTGGATGGCATCGCTATAGGTAGCGTTGCGCTTCTTCTCGCCGGTGTAGAGGTTGATGATCTCGTCCGGATTCATTTTGTAACGGTTTTTCAGGAAGAGGACTTGTTCCTCCGCCATGGACTGGATCGTTGCCTGCACTTCGATTTGTTGTTGGGTCATTGGTACCATCTCCTGTTTGACGCGCTTCGCTGCGCTTGCGTTAAGCAATGCAACCAGCGTGCCAAGTAGCGGTTCAAGTCATACTGGAATAATGGAAACCTATATTTTCCAGTAATTACTCGGCCATTACTTACTTAGGACTATAACACATGGGTTGGCGGCAATCTAGGAAAAAAATGCCTATATAGAGAAATTATTTCTCATAAGTAGGCAATATTTGCCGAATCGTAATGCGTTGCCAGCAAATCATCAAGGCTTAAGCGGGTTTGTGAGGAAAGGGCAGAACCTATTCGGAAAAAGATATCGGTGGATTTAGGGTAAGCGGTGAAATGATGCGGCAATGGTTGCCGCTCGAACGGATGATGGAGTCAGACATGAAGAAATTGCTCTGTGGTTGCGCCCTGCTGGCGCTGACGGCCTGCGCGCCGGGTTATTATAACGATGGCGGCTATGCCGGCGGCGGCTATGCGCCGGATGCGGGCTATTATGGGGGCGGCTATGGCTACCCGGGCTACAGTTATCCGAGCGGCGGGGTGAGCCTGAATGTGTCGGAGAGCAATTATGACTATTCGCACTCCTATCGTCGCTATGTGCGCCACGACAACCACCCCGAGGCTTACCACCCCAACTGGCACCCGGCAGCGCATGCCGCGCCGGCCGATAACCACCCCGAGCCGCAGCCGCATCACGATGACGCGCACCACCATGACAATGGTGCAAACGACCATGACGCGCACGGCGACTGGCACGATCACCACTAAGGCCGGCCGCTATTGCAGGTGCGGGTCGATGTAGGGGTAGATTTCTTCCTCGCTCGGGCGCTGGGCGGCGTTGAAGGTGGCGATGTGGTAAAGCGCATCGCCCTCGTTGGCGAGCGGCAACTGGCTGTGGCCGATGATGACGCCGGCATAAGGTGAATAGATCGCGTATTCATGGTCGCCGAACGGGTTGGTGATGATGCCCAGCTTGTCGCCGCGCTCGACCGTGGCGCCGAGGCGCTTCTTGGTGAGGAAAATGCCGCTGATCGGCGCGCGCACCCAGTGGCTGGATTTCGAGATGAAGGGCTCATGCATTTTGCTGAGGGGGTTTTTGCGTTCCAGCATGCCGATGGAGGCCATAACGCGCAGGATGCCGCGCACGCCGATCTTGCTGGCGCGGCGGTCGAACCGCAGGGCGGTGCCGGCTTCGTAGAGCAGCATGGGGATTTTTTTCTCGGCCACCATCTCGCGCAGGCTGCCGTCGCGCGGGCTGGCGTTGAGGATGACGGGGGCGCCGAAGATTTTCGCCAGTTCCAGGTTGGCGGGCAGCGAGAGGTCGGAGCGGATCTGCGGCAGGTTGCGGCGGTGGATGGCGCCGGTATGCAGGTCGATGCCATGGGTGCATTGGGCGACGATCTCGGTGCGGAAGGTATAGGCCATCTGCGAGGCGAGGGAGCCATGTTCTTCGCCGGGGAAAGAGCGGTTGAGGTCGCGCCGGTCGGGCAGGTAGCGCGACTTGTCGTTGAAGCCGAAGACGTTGACGATGGGAATGGCGATCAGCGTGCCGCGGATATGGGCGAGGGAGCGCTGCTTCAGCAGCCGGCGCACGATATCGACGCCGTTGATTTCATCGCCATGGATGGCGGCGCTGACGAAAAGCGTCGGCCCTTCCTCCTCGCCACGGACGACGACGACGGGCATTTTCATGTCGGTGAAGTCGTAGAGCTTGGCGACGGTGATGGCCAATTGCCGGCGCTCGCCGGGACGGATTTTTTCACCTGCGATGATGAAATCGGTCATGCTTTCTTCGCTTTCGGTGCGGCGGCCGGTTGGCGCATTTCGCGGATGGGGTAGGGGATGCTGATGTGATTTGCCTTGAAAGCCTTCAGGATGGCAAGCATCACCTGCGAGCGCGGATCATTGCGGCCTTCCTCGATATGGTCGACCCAGAAGAAAAGGTTCAGGTTCACGCCGCTATCGCCGAAGCTGGTGACGAAGGCGGCAGGTGCGGGGTCTTTCAGCGTGCGTCTGGTGGCGGCGGTGGCTTGCACCATCAGCTCCAGTGCCAGTTCGACATTGTCGTCGTAATCCACCTGCACGGGGATATCGATGCGCAGGCGGTGGTTGCTGTGGGTGTAGCTGATGACGCGCTGGCTGATGAACTCCTCGTTGGGGATCATCATCTCGCGGCCATCGGGCGTATTCACCAGCGTGAAGCGCGCGCCGGTGTGTTGCACGATGCCGGTGGTGCCGTTGCCCAGCTCGATGATATCGCCGGCCTCGACGGATTTTTCGAACAGCAGGATGATGCCGCTGATGAAGTTGGAGGCGATTTTCTGCAGGCCGAAGCCGATGCCCACACCCAGCGCGCCGCCGAAGATGGAAAGCGTGGTGAGGCTGACGCCGAACAGCTGCATGGCCACCAGGAACACGATGACATAAAGCGTGATCTGCGCGAATTTGAGGATGAGGTTGCGGCTGGAAGCCCGCATGGCGCGGATACGGCGCAGGCGCGAATTGATGAGGGTGACGCTGAGGTTGGTGGCCCAGACCAGCGCGGTGATGGTGACGATGCCCTTCAACAGCTGATAGGAATTGAGCTGCCAGCTGCCTACCGACAGATCGGCCTCGGTAAGCACGCGCACCACGAAATCCCATACCCCGAACAGGTGCAGCAGCGTGATGGGGATGATGACGAAGGCGATGAACAGGCTGGCCGTGCGGCCGGAACTGAGGAGGATGACCGCATGCACCGCTAGCCACGCCACGCTGAGCTTGAAGGCGAAGGTGATGAGGGTAGGGGTGAAGCCTTCATCGCGCGTGACGACGAGGGCGAGGGCGGTGAAGAGAATGGAAAGGCCGGGCGCGATAAGTGGCGCCAGACGGTCGGCCAGGGTGGCGGGCAGGCTGGTGGCGGGTTTGCTTTCCACCGCACGGCCGATGCGCAGGCTGATGAGCAATGCCAGCAGCGGCAGTGCCACGGCGGCCAGCAGCTCGCCGATGGTGGCCTGCTCTAGAATGCGGGTGAGATTGTCGGCCCAGCTATCCAGCAGATTCTGCAGGGATGTCATTGTCATGAAAGCAACATATGCGGGTGAACGCGTTTGTAAATGCACGAAATGGATTTTGCAGTTGCGAAGGCGGGCGGCATTGGTTAGCACTAGGGTAACAAATATAAAAACTTATGCAGGAATAATCGTGGAAAATGGCGCAATGCCTGTCCACGCGCTATGTTGTTAATCTACTGCATAAGGAGTCTCCTAATGAAATCCCTCAAACGCTTACTGCCGGCGCTGCTGGCGATGTTGGTGGCTATGCCCGCCTTCGCCGCCGATGCTCCGAAGGTAGACACCGGTAATACCGCGTGGCTGCTCGTATCCTCCGCCCTGGTGATGCTGATGACCCCGGGCCTGGCCTTCTTCTACGCCGGTATGGTGAACCGCAAAAACGTGGTTTCGACCCTGCTGCAGAACTATGTGGCGCTGGCCGTCGTGGGCATCGCCTGGGTGGTGATCGGCTACTCGCTGGTCTTCACTGAGAGCACGCCCTATATCGGCAACAGCTCGCTGCTGATGCTGAAGGGCGTTGCGGATACGATGTATCAGGACACTGGCATCCCCAGCCTGGCTTACATGGCGTTTCAGATGATGTTCGCCATCATCACCCCGGCGCTGATTACCGGCGCGTTCGCCGAACGTGTGAACTTCAAGGCATGGATATTCATCATGCTGCTATGGAGCCTGTTCGTTTACGTTCCGGTCGCGCACTGGGTCTGGGGCCCGCATGGCTGGATCGCCGATAAGGGCGCGCTGGATTTCGCGGGCGGCATGGTGGTGCATATCACCGCCGGTTTCTCGGGCCTGGCCTGCGGCCTGCTGTTTGGCAAACGCGTTGAATCGCCCTCGCGCCGTCCGAACGACGTGCCGATGGTGATGCTGGGCGCGGCCCTGCTGTGGTTCGGCTGGTTCGGCTTCAACGCCGGTTCGGCGGTGACCTCGGGCGCGCTGGCTTCCTATGCCTTCGTGAACACCTTCCTGGGTGCGGCTGCGGCCATGCTCGCCTGGATCGTGCTTGAGTGGATCGTGGACGGTCGTCCCACCGGTATCGGTGGCTCGGTCGGCCTGGTAGTTGGCCTGGTGGCCATTACCCCGGCGGCCGGTTATGTCGACATCACCGCGGCACTCATCGTGGGTGCGGCGGGCACGGTGGCGGCCTTCTTCGTGTCGAAAGCCGTGAAGAAGATCACCCATCTCGATGATGCGCTCGACGTGTTCGCCTGCCATGGTATCGGCGGCGTGGTTGGCGCGATCCTCACTGGCGCTTACGCGAGCAAAGCGGTGAACCCGGCCGGGGTGACCGTTCAGGGCCTGCTGATCAGCGGCGAGCACTCGCTGTTCATCGCCAACGTGATCGGCGTGGTTGCTTCGGCAACTTTCTCGTTCGTCGCGACGGTGATTATCGTGAAAGTGGTGAACATCTTCATCCCGATCCGCGTGGGTGCGGATGTGGAAGGTGTCGGCCTCGATTCACACCTGCACGGCGAATTCGCCCGCAGCAATGAAAAAGGGAGATAAGCGCGCGAGCGTTTACTTCGGAGGAAACCCCGCCAGGCAACTGGCGGGGTTTTTCTTTAGGGGGCGCTTTTCGTTATTTGATTTGGGCTGCACGCTTGCGCAAAAGTGAAGCGAAGCGGTGCTATTCCGCGCTGCGCACAATCGCGCCATACCAGCCCAGGCCGTCATATTCCTGGTAGCCGATGGTGCGGGCGAAGGCGACCATATTGCCGGTTTTCTCGTCGGTATAGACGCCCTTGCTGCGACCTTCCGTTTTCAGCGGGAAGGTGGTGAGCAGATTCTGGCCGCTGGAGCTGGCGATGATGCGGAAGTTGGCGTCGAGCAACATGACGGTGCTGGATTTCCATTCGTCGGCCGACAGGTTCGGCTCGTCTTTCACGATGGCGCGCGACTGGTCTTCCCAGTTGAAATAGACGCCCAGCACGCCCAGCGTTTCTCCCCTGAGGTCGCCGCCACGGCGGACGGAGGCTGAATAAACCGCCATCGGGCGCTGGTGGTGGAGGGGGCAATTGTAAATCGGGTCGACGGCATATTCATCGCCGCTGCTATGGCGCATGGCGCTGCGGAACCAGCCGAGCTCCGACACGTTGGCGCCGATGATATGTGGATAGTGCGCCGCCTGGCTTGCCGCGATGACCACGCCGTTTTTATTGGTGAGCAGCAGGTCGGCATAGACGGAATAGAAGCGGTTGATGATGGCCAGCCGTTCAATGGCATACTGGATGGATTCGACGCTGGGGGTTTCCAGGCATTCGTAGAACGCTTTGTCGGTGGCCCACCAGCGGCAGTCGGCGGTGCGTTCGTAGAGGTTGCGCACGATGAACTGCACCAGCGTCTGGCACATGTCGCTGAAGCGGTTATGCTCGGCGTTTTTGAATTCGTTCGACAGGTCGGAGGTCTGGCGCTGGATTTTCTCGAGGAAAACGGTGCGCAGCTCTTTCGAGTTGGTGGCGGCCTGGCGGGCAAGGTTTTTCACCTCGTTGGCGACGACGGCGAAGCCCAGCCCGGCCTCACCGGCGCGGGCGGCCTCGATGGTGGCATTCAAGGCCAGCAGGTTGGTTTTGCTGGCGATGGATTCGTTGGTTTTGGCGAATTTCTGAACTTCAGACTGGATAGTGCTGACAATAATTTCGATTTCGTTCGATCGCATAATGGTACGGCTCCCGTGCGATGGGCGTGATGCGGTTTGCAGTTGAATGGGCCTTTGGCCTCTTAAAGGGTAAGCTTACTTGAAAGCACCATGGCACGCTAGTTGCTTCTATTTAACTTGTGGATGGCTCGGCGATATTTTGACATCCGTTGCCCGATTCCTTATGTTGCTGGGATGATCAGTTTTGAAAACCACGCCTTCAAGGGGCTGGATGACTCCCTGAAGCGCCTCTTCGCCCTGCAGATCTCGATGACGACTGAAATCGAGCAGCTGGTGGCCCTGCTGCCGCGCGGGCTTGAGGTGGCCGACCCGGAATCCTTCGCCACCGCCAAGATCATCGATAAGCATATCAATGAAAGCGAACTGGCGGCCGACAAGCTGGTAGCCGAGATCATCAACAAATTCACGCCGATGGGCGAGGAGCTGCGCTTCGTGCTGGCCTCGGTGAAAACGGCGGGCACGCTGGAGCGGATTGCCGACAAGGTAAAAAACTGCATCAAGCGCCTGGCCAAGGTGAACCACCCGCTGGAGGCGCTGGTGCGCGAAGAGTTGAGCCGCGGCATCGATTCGCTGCGTGCCGTGCTGCCCAAAGCCCTGCAGCAGTTGATCGACTACCAGCATGACATGACACAGCAGATTCTCTTTCATGGCGCGCAGATGCAGGAGGCCTATAAGCGCATCCTCATCCACCTGCATAGCCAGGGCGGGGCGGTGCCCAGCGATGCGACGCATATTTTGCTGGTGGCCAAGAACCTCGACCAGGCGGTGGATATGGCCATCGAGATCATGAAAATCGGCCATTACGTGAATTTCGGCACGAAATACGAAAAGCATAAGAACGACGTGTGATGCTGAAAACCCTGCAGGGCTATCACCCTATCGTTTTCCTGATCTTTGCTACGGGCTTCGAAGTGTGCGGCGACGCGCTGGTGCGCAAGGCCATCTATGAATATGCCGGGCTCTATCGCTTCGGCATTTTCGCGGTGGGGGCGCTGCTGCTGTTCGGTTACGGTTTCACACTGAACCTGGCGCCGGTGGAGTTCGGCCAGGTGGTTGGCCTCTATATCGCGACGCTGTTCGTGATGTGGCAGCTGGTGAATTTCGCGATGTTTCGCACGGTGCCCACCCTGCCGATCATCGTCGGCGGCGCGCTGGTAGTGGCGGGCGGGCTCATCATCACTTTCTGGAAGCCGCAATAGGCCCTAAAAAACCATTCGACCCCGCATCCATTGTTTGCTATACGCCCGCTCTCTGGTGCGGACAGGTGACCGAGTGGTTGAAGGTACCAGTCTCGAAAACTGGCATACTCGTAAGGGTATCGAGGGTTCGAATCCCTCCCTGTCCGCCATCTTCTTCGATCTTAAAAAGAAACACGCACCGTTGGCTTAGGTGAGGGTGATCTTTCTTCCTGCTGCGATGCCTATATCTTTTGCCTTCTGCGGCATTGCGCCTGGGGAGATGGCTGGGCCGTTGGGGTCGTAGTAGGCGAGCTGGGTGGTGGCGGGGCCGGGGGTGCCGCTGGCATCGCTTATGCCGCCGAGGAATTGCTTCACGGCATTCGGATCGGTTTTGGTGGTGCCGCCGAAGGGAGTAGCGGGCTGACTACCGTCTGGATGATAATAGGTTCTGCGGCCATCGGGATTTAAGTGAGAGTAACTGCCGTTGCCGTCGGGTGTGAGGGTCACTTTCTTGTCGTCCAGCGAGTCGTCGGCGGAGTAATAGTAATGGCCATGGTCGCTCCAGATATGGCCGCCGATATATTCATAGCCTGCACCGCCGACGGTACGCCTAGCACCCGGATCATAGGGCTGGTGCGTTTTGCTCGCGCGGCTGTCGTGATCGTCATGATCCACGGTATCGAGTGCCTCGTGCGCGGCCAATGCCGGATTGCGGTCGATATCGACGGCTGTCATGAAATTTGCGAGTTTGTCTTCCTCATTCTCCGGGCTGAGTGCTTTGAGCAGTTTGTCCCTTTGCTCGGGCGTGAGATTCTTATCTCTCTTGACCGCTTCACGCAGCGCTTCCCAGCCTTCCTTGAAGTTCTCGGCCAGCACCGCATCCTGTTCCACGGCGCTCAGCTTGCTGGTTTTGATGAATTGATCGATCTTCTCAAAGGTCGCCCTGTCGCTGGCAGGAATAGATGCGCTATCCGAAGGATGGGTGAATAACCGCGAATGGAATACCACCATGCTAAGGGCGATCTCTGCTGCTTCACGCCCGTTATCGCGTGCCTGGTCATGCGTATTTTCTTCCGGCAAGTGCTCCGAGCTTTTGCCGGTGAGGAGGGCGTCGAGTGTCGCATCGGCATTGTGCTTTTCGAGCTCGGTCGGCGGCATCACTGTCAGCGGCGATGTATTCCATGAATCGCTGGCGCTGGCCGAGATTGCCGCACTGGCCTTGCTGTCTTTTTCGCCGGTATCCTGGAGATGGGTCGTGAAATCGGTAATATCCATACGCAGGCCGAGACGGCCTTCCAGGTAACCTTGCTTGCGAATGTCGTCTTCCTTCTGCGTCATGTACGCCTTGCGCTGCTCATAGGTCATGCCCACCGTATCCCTGGCGACTTCTGCGGCGTAAAGCTTGCGGAACTGGCTGAGTAGCTGCCCCTGCAGCTCATCCGGCACGTCATGTTTGCCGTCCTCGCCCGCCTCGTGTTCACGCTTAGCGGTCGCATACATCCGCATCGCTTCTACGGATGTGGTCGGCGTTTTTCTCCAGCCGTTATTTTCATACCAATCCTTGCGGGCCTCGTCCTGATTCTTCTGGAGTTGCATGTAGTCGTCGACACCAATGTTCGCGGCCACCGTCAGTTCGCCCGTCACGCCCTCTTGCGGCAGCACGCTGGTTTTCCCACCTTTGCGTATCCGCGCCATCAGCGCTTCATCTTTCGCCACCTCTGCGGCTAGCTGTGCGTTCGTTTTGGGGGCGGGCGTCGTCGGATTGTAGAGGTGGTTGCTTTGGCCTTCGGCCGTCGCACGCTCGTTGGGCTTGGTGCCGCCCAGCAGGCCGGGGGCCTGGCTGCCGGCAGTGGCAGCGGCCGGCGGGGCGGGCTGGGGATAGACGGCCGCTCTATTCCGCGGTGAGATTTCCTTGTTTACTAAGTCCATTTGCTCTTCGGAGGCGCCGCTAGCTGTCATTTTTTGCTGCAGGGCCGTACGGGCTGCGGTTGCTTTGCTGTCGGCCGCATCGGCGGCTGCTTTTTCCTGGGCAGTCGCTGCGTCTACCTGTGTTCTGTCGGGATAATTGCCGCCATGCTGTTGCCGGTAATTATTTTCCCAATCGCGGCGTGCCTGCTGCCATTTCGCATCCGCACTGGCGGCATCTGCGTTTGCATTGAGGGCGGTCGTGTATTCCTGCTGGATGGGGGTGCGGTCGAACGACCGTTTGGCGGCTTCGTATCGGGCGGTCGTGCTGCCATTTTCGCCGATATCCCGGCTATTCTTGATATCTTTCTGGGCTTGTGCGTGGGCCCTATCAAAGGCTTTTCCTCTGGCATCCAGAATGGCGCGGCGGTCTTCCGGGTTCTTTACGCCCTCGGTGCCGATTGGTATCCGCATGCCTTCCATATTCGCTCTATTATAGATGATGCGGTTCCTATCGGCAGCGGCCTTTGCTTCTTCATATTCAGGACTGCCTACGGGAAGCTGGCTCGCCTGCTGCTCGTAATATTTTTCCGCTAGCAGCGCATCTTGCCTCTCTTTTTCGTTCTGATAGACCTCCCTGGTTGCTTCGGAAATTTTGCGCTGGAGCTCTTCTGGGCTCAGTTTGGGGGCATTTGCATCGGAAGTCGGCATCGCTTGCTCCTAAGTTGCGCCGGTGTTTGGCGCTATTGCAGGGGGATTCGTTAACAATTGGTTAATATATGGGGTTGGTTTATGCAACTAGTAATAAATGTAAAACATTAAATTTCCGTTACAGGATGAGCGGCGGCGCGCGTTGGTCCGAGGTTTTCCGAGAAACAATTTTGCAGTGGTCTATAACTGTATATGGCGACAATTCCTTTGAGAATATCGCCAAGCGTTGGATTAACGGGCGCGATAATCTCTCAATGCCAAATATGCTAAACAAACCGAAGCCCGCACCGAGATATTGCTTCACATTCGGGTTGGCGCGGTGGTGCCGAAGGCGGTAGTGGGCCCTATCCAAAGAAAGTCTGAGACGATGCAGAATGCATCTTGCTTTATAGTGACGAGTTGATTATAAAGCCTCTCCTTTCAAAACGTTTTTGAAAGCGTTTAGTGGTGACGCGGGGTGGAGCAGCCCGGTAGCTCGTTAGGCTCATAACCTAAAGGTCGTCAGTTCAAATCTGGCCCCCGCAACCACCGCCCTGTAAATTATTGATATTTATAGATATTTTTGTACGGATTGTATGGTGTACCCTAAAGGTGCGACCTACCATGCCAAATCCATCCTATTTAATCCAATCCCGCCACCGTATTTATTATTTTCGCTATCCATTAGGAAGCAAGCGCGTTTGCGTATCGCTCAAGACACGCTGTCCAAAGGAAGCCTTGAGACTTGCAAAGCTGCTCGACTATCATAGCTCCATCATCATCAAACGGATGGAATGGCGAGGCATGAATCACGCAGACATCATGGCAATCTTAAAGAGCCACTACACTACAGTTCTCGAACATGAAAAAGACAAGATTGATAAGGATGGCCCTTTATCCAAAGAGAGGATCGCTTGAATTCAGATCAGTGGCTTCATTGTGCCACGACGGTGGAATCGTTCGTACTTATGTAAAAAGAGCATGCAGGTATCGTATGCCGTACAGCATCCTAACTTCTACGCATACAAGATGTACCGACTAGAAGTATCGCTTCTATATTTTTCTTTAAGCCTTTGGCCGATGTCCAACTCCTTCTCGTATTCACGAGAAGATTTGAAGGGCTAACCCCATCTTCATTTGGATATCTTATGTTCATCCTCGCACTGAATCTTTTACTCGCAGCCATTGTCGTGCTGATTCTCATTTATACTGTCCGGCACTATCTGTTTACGCTTAACCGGTTGTTCGGCCGGCAGCGCCACCCTTATATCAATATCGATACGGCGACCTGGCCCGGTGTCACTGTCATGATCGCAGCCCATAACGAGGAAGCGGTGATAGCCCATTGTATGGAAGCATTACTTGCGGTGCATTACCCGCACGACAAGCTGAATATTATGGTTGTCAATGATCGCTCGACCGACCGCACACGGGAAATTGTGGATGCGTGCGCTGCTCGTTTTCCGGGGCGCATTACCCCATTCCACCGCGCAGACGGTATCCCCGGCAAAGCGGCCGCACTGAAGGATGCTACGGAGCTGGTCGATAGTGAGATCATCATCGTATTTGATGCCGATTACATTCCGGGCCGTGGCCTCATCAAGCAATTGGCCGCGCCCTTTTTTGATCCCGAAGTGGGATTGGTGATGGGGCGAGTGGTTCCCATCAATGTTGGCCATAATATGCTCACCCGGCTGCTTGATCTTGAGCGTGCAGGCGGCTACCAGGTCGATCAGCAGGCGCGGATGAATATGGACCTGGTGCCCCAATATGGCGGTACCGTTGGCGGTGTTCGCGTTGCCGCGCTGGAGAGTGTTGGTGGATGGCTGGATGACACGCTGGCGGAAGATACAGATCTCACCTACCGGGCCATTCTGCGCGGCTGGAAATCGGTCTATCAAAACCGCTCCGAATGTTACGAAGAAGTGCCGGAGAACTGGCCGGTGCGTCTGCGGCAGATATCACGCTGGACCAAGGGACATAACCAGGCGCTGTGCCGCTATAGTTTCAAGTGCCTGTTCAGCGGCAAGATCAGCATGCATGAGAAGATCGATGCACTGTTATTGCTGGGCGTCTATATGATGTCGCCGCTCATCATGACGGGCTGGCTGTTGGCCATTTTGCTTTTCTATATAGGCAAGAATCATCTACTGGGCGGGGCGATCGCGCTGATGGGCATTACGGCTTTTGGCACGGTTGGTAATTGCGCAGCATTTTTCGAGATAGGCTCGGCGGTTTATCTGGATCGTGGCGCAAATCGCATGCGGCTTTTACCATTTAATCTATTCAATTTTCTCATCAGTACGGTGACGGTTTCCCGCGCAACGGTGGCGCAGATCGTAACGGGTAGCCAGAGCTGCAAAATATGGGAAAAAACACCACGATTCAGAAAAGCAGACTTTCTTGTGGCGGGGGCGTGAGTCATGTGGTCGGCAACTTTTCTTCTCATAACATTCGCGCTGTTATTACTGCCCCTGCTGCCCAGTCTGCGCGAGTTAAAATTCGCTACTGATGTGCAGCCGCTGAAAGTCATTCAGGCCTATGATACCGAGATCACCCATTTCGCGGATGGATTTCGTGTCTGGCTGAGAAAGAATTTTGGTCATTTTTTTGATGAGCAAGGTGCATTCACCGGCCCTGTTTCACAAGGAACGCTGGCCGATAAAACGCGTTTCCAAATCGTAGGAACCCATTCGGCGCCATCCTTCAGCGAGAAAGAAATCGCCAGCGCCACCACCCATACCCTCATTATTTCCAACGCGGCACTGCGGCTTGAAAAAGCGCTGTTCTATGAAAGCGAAGTCTATAGCGCGGCCGATATTGAAACCGCTGCACACAGCCAGTTCCGCGCCTTACTGGCCGAAGGGAATATGATGCTGGCGCAGGATTGCACGGTGCTACGCTGGGTGCATAGTGCCATGTCGCTGCATGCGGCGGATGGCTGCAGCCTTTTTGGCCGCGCCTCGGCCGCGCATGAGATGACGTTGGGGAAAGGTAGCCAGTTCGAGCGGCTGCATGCCAGCAAGATCATTTTCGGCGCGGCAGTAGCACCGATCGCACCTGCTACGGGAACGCTGATAGCGTTGACCGAATTACCACATATCAAAGATCGCTACGGACGGCATTGGCTGATCGACGGCGATATCGATGTTCCGGCGCATCATGCATTCGACGGCGATCTGGTGGCCACCAAGAACATCCATATCGGTGCAGGTACGCATATTATGGGAAGTCTTAAAAGCACCGGAGATATGTATCTGGCGGCCGGGAGCCAGATCGACGGGGCGGTGGTGAGCCGCGGCAATATTCATATGGGGCACGGCTGCCGCATCGCCGGCCCGGTGATCGCCGAGGACACGATCCTCATCGAGGAACAGAGCGTCATCGGTCTAGCAGCGCAGCCTACGACCGTGACGGCACCGAGAATACGGATCGCTAGCGGTGTAACAGCCTATGGCACCGTCTGGGCAGATGAAAATGCGCTGGTGCTGCCAATAGGAGTCGCGGCATGAGCAAATTTCGCGCCCTGTTTTTTCTGCTTGTGCTGTACCCGCCGATGGCGCAAGCGCAAGTGCTCGATCTCTCGGGCTATCAGGATGCCAGCGGGGCGATTAGCACCGGCTATGGCGGCGATACGGTAGATACCTATTTTGCCACCAAGGCATTGCTGACGGCAGGCGATGGCGGCATGAAAATGCACCACCCCGCCATGGCGTGGATCAAATGGGCATTATCGAAGCAGCGTCCGGACGGGCGTTTCGATCGTTATAAGCGCGATGCGGCAGACGAGTGGCATAGCTATACCAATGCCGATGCCGATGATGCATCGCTGGCTGTGTGGCTGCAGTTACTTTATCGCCTTAGCCCGGCTAACGGCATGCCGCACGCATGGCAAGACAGTGCGCGCCGCGCCGATGCCCAATTGCAGGCGCTCTACGATCCCACGCTTGGTATTTATCATATCTCGAAGTCCATGCCTGTCGGGCTGCTGATGGACAATGTAGAGATCTATTCAGCCTTTATCGATATTGCGCAGGAACAAAAGCGTCTGGGCCAAAAAGATGCCGCGCGGAGATACAACCGGCGGGCGGCGTTACTGAACACAAGCATTGTTCGGGTTTTTCGACAACCGGCGACAGGTGAATATCTCGTTTCAACGCAGGCGCGCAGCGGCACGGCATTCTACCCCGATCAGGCCGCGCAGGTCTTCCCGCTGCTTTACCAGCTACATGATGGCAGCGATGCCAACACGACCTACAGCCGCTGGGTTGCCGCGAATGGTAAGGAATGGCTGAGACAGCGCAATGATGATTATCCGTGGGGGCTAGTCGCGGTGACAGCCCTTACCATGAATGATGCCGGGAGCGCCTCCTGCTGGCAAAATAGCGCCGAACCGATGCGGTATAGCAAGCATTGGAATGTACTGGAAGAGGCTGCATTACAGCGGGTCAAATGGCAGCTCAGCCTTCGTCACGAAAGTGCCATTCCCTGCGTCGGGAAAGACTTGCTATGACCAGCCAGAAAATTCTGATGGCGATGGGGACGCGGCCGGAAATCATAAAGATGGCGCCGATCTACCATGAGCTGAAACGGCATGGAGCACAACCGATTCTGCTGCATACGGGCCAGCATACGGATATGGCAGCCTCGCTCTACGACCTGTTCGACATGGTGCCGGATATCGCGATCGACCTGCGTCGCAGGGCAGCGATCAACGATAACCAGAAGCCCCACACGTGCCCGCTGGCCAACTTAAGTAGCCAATTGTTGCAATCGATTTCCGAGGTGATGATGGGCATCGACGCCTCGGCAGTGCTGGTGCATGGCGATACCAGCAGCGCCCTGATGTCGGCCATGGCGGCGTTCTACCAGAAGCGGCCCATCGCCCATATCGAGGCCGGGCTGCGCTCGCACAACGAATATAATCCTTTTCCCGAAGAGATGAACCGGGTGCTGATTGCGCGGCTGGCGCGGTGGCATTTTTCGCCCACGGCGACGACGCGGCAGAACCTTCTCGATGAAGGCATTGCCGATGCGCGCATTCACGTGGTGGGTAATACCATCGTTGAAGCTGCACGGTTGGGGGCTGCCAAACTCGCGACCTACCGTGTGAAGCATCATAGCATGGAGCCGGACCTGATTGGCCAGTTGGCCCCGCAACTGCGAGAAAAAAGGATGCTGATGGTGACCGTCCATCGCCGCGAAAATCAGGCTGAGAACATCCGCCCTATTGCCAGGGCAGTTCTGGAAATCATGCAAAAATACCCTGATATAATGGTGGTGTGGCCGGTGCATCCCAATCCTGTGGTGATGCATGCGGTGTATGAGGCGCTGCAGGATTTGCCGGCATCGGTTAGCTGCCGCCTTCACCTGACCAAGCCACTGGATTATCCGGTGCTGCTGTGGGTGTTGCAACATGCATGGTTGGTACTGACAGATTCTGGCGGCATTCAGGAGGAGGCCGTGGCGCTGAATACGCCAGTGCTGGTGCTGCGCGATACCACGGAACGTCCGGAGATCATCGCTGCTGGTGCAGGCCTTCTGATCGGAACCCAGCAGGCGGACATCATCTCTCATGTCGATACGTTGCTTCACCATCCCAGCAAATATAGCGTGATGTGCCAAGTAGAAAACCCCTATGGTGACGGCTTAACCGCCAGTCGCATATGCCATATCCTCATGACGAAAAACACAGCAGAAGGTCAGCATAGCCATGCAGCATAAATATTTTTTCCTTTGCTATTTTCTAGGAAATCTTGCGATCGGGACGGCCAGCGCCCAGACCCCAGAAACACCCGACCAGAACGGTGCTACTGCCGTCGACCCCATTTTTAAACCGAGTGGCTCGGTAGAGGCCGGTGGCGATTATCAAGGAGTCAGTAATGGGTTCGGCGACTGGTTCGGTCAATACGCTAAAGGCGAGATACAAACTGATAAAAATAATAACTGGAACGGCGAGCTATTGCATCAGCGCGAATTCGGCACTACCGGCACCTACGCGGCCCTCGGCAATACGCATACTTTCAATCAAGATTGGTATAGCACTGTCGATATTGGCGGCGGAGCGGGCGGCGAGTTCCTGCCGCGCCAGCGAGTGGATGTGTTCATCAATCGTAAATGGCTGGACCAGCGGCAACTGATCACCACCATTGGCCTGGGCGAAGACCATGCGATGGATAGCCATAGCGACCGCAGCATTTTCTTTGGCGGCACTTATTACTTTGCCGCCCCGTGGATCGTGCAGGGCGGTATCCGCTTTAACGAGAGTGATCCAGGCAGCATTGAGGCGACTTCGCAATTCGTAGCGGTGACCCAGGGGCGTGATAAGGAGCATTTCCTTACCCTGCGTTATGGGTTTGGCAAAGAGGCGTACCAGATCATTGATAACGACCAGACACTCAGCAATTTCAACAGTCAGCAAGTATCGTTGCAACTGAAGGAATGGGTGGGCAAGGATTGGGGCTTCGACACCACGGCCGAGGCTTATCACAACCCGAACTATGACCGGAACGGTATTACCTTCGGCATCTTCAAGGAATTTTAAAATGGAAAACAAAGCGGCTCTGTTTCAGGCAAAACTATTGCAGTACCGGCAGACGGGCACGCACGGCACGCGTATCCGTATGCATCGCGCATTGCGGCATATCAGCCTTAGCCCCACCACTATCTTCTCCATCATTGTTCTGCCGGTGTTTTTTGACGCGCTGCTTTGGACCCACCTCGATACCATTACTCAGCTATGGGGCCGGTGGTTCGGTTTCTGGATCGGCCATCTGCAACCCGATGCCCATGTTGCCTACGCGAGCACTGCATTCCTAGGCAGACAGTTGGATGTTCCCTATCCGGATCTCATGGCAGCGCTACCTTCCAAAGCGGCGGTGCAGATCAATCTTATCGCCGCCTTGCTGATTTTGCTGCCGACGGGCCTCATTTCTAAAAAATACCTGCCCGTAACCTATCTGCTGCGGGCTGCCATTCTTATCCAGATATCTTCCTCGGTCTATTTCATGCTCAGGCCCGATCACCTGCCCTATGCGATGGGGAGCTATGTGTCGGGCATGCTGAGCCTAGGGCTTTACCTGATGCTACTCACCTCGCCGCTACTAGCGCTCATTTACTACATCTTTGATTTTCCAGTATGGCGTAAATTCATGGTTACAGCGACGATGATAGGATATTTCCTACTCGTCCTCCCCATGCAATATATGCTTCACGCGTTGATCATGAGTAAAGGAAGCATGCTATTCATGCCCCTTTTGTATCTGCTTTTTGGTGCGTTGCTGAACATACTTATGTTTGTCAGCTGCTACGCTCTAGCGATGACCTGGCGGGCACGAGAGAAGAACTCACTTACCCCATGAACGATACGTGCAACATCCTTATTCCAGTAAAGATAAAAGATGGCGAAAGTGAGATCCAATGCGCTTAGCCGCCTTTATTCGTGCCAATCTCAAACCAATTGTAGCTGAGTGGGAAACCTTTGCCCTCACGCTGACCTCGGCTGCCGAAAGCATGAGCCCGCTTGCTCTTCGCGATCATGTTAAAGGAAGGGGAAGAAAATGTCCCGCCTGGATCGATCAATTTGGGGCTTGGGCTTTATATTACAAAAGAAATTATCGCTGCGCACGGCGGAATCATAGGTGTGACCTCCGCAGAAAAAGAAGGCACTATTTTTACGGTTCGATTGCCTCGGGTGACGACATCGTGAGATGTGAACACGGCGAGCATCCGCGGATGCAGCATTTGTCATAACGTCACATCGTTTCTTTATGCGCGATAGGGTTCTTATGCGGCATCCATTTATTAAAGAAAGACTTCTTATGAAAAGAATCAGTGCACTTGGCTTTCTTCTAATCTCGCTCGCAGGAACATCTGCATTCGCTACGGAGACCACACCGTTAACGGGGGTCTATATCGGTGGTTACGGTGGTTATGATTGGAGCGACCTGGACGCGGGCGGCCTTAGTGCCGATGCGAAAGGGTGGGATTACGGTGTATTTGCCGGCTATCGTTTGGACGCGCTCATGAAGCGTGCCGATGGTTTCGGTATCGGCATGAATGGTGCGATCGAAGGTTCCTATGGCTGGTCGAGCTCCAGTGATTCTGCGGGCGGCGCCAGCGTGAATAAGAACCAGGACTGGGGCGTTTCCTTCCGCCCGGGCTTTTCCTACATTACCAGCCTGACCAAGCCTATCGGCATCAATCCGTATGGCATCATCGGCTATCGTAATACCGAATTTAAGGGTAGTGCCGGTGGTTTCGGTGGTTCAGAGACCTATAACGGGTTCGAGCTTGGTGTAGGCACCGAGGTTCTTGCAATGGGCGATTATGGCGTTCGCGTCGATTATTCGCATGTTTGGTATGATGAAAAGTCCGGCGTCAGCCCTGATACGAATGACGTTCGTTTAGGCTTAAGCTATCATTTCTAGCCAGCTGCCCAAGCTGATCCATGAAGGGGGCTTAACCATAAAGCCCCCTTCATTATTTTTAGAGTGAAGTCATGAAGCTTAAATCGAAAAAATCGCCTTCCGTGGAAGAGCGCGCTTCTCTACTGATCGCACGGCGTAATTTAAAAATGGCCAGATCGGCCCATGCGTATGTTCGCGGGAGCACAGTGCAGTTCTATCGCTGGTTAGAGACGGATAGTGGACGAGCGATCCCGTCGGGGCCTGCTATATGGATATGTGGGGACTGTCATATAGGCAATCTTGGACCGCTCGCTAATAATGACGGTCAAATCGATGTGCAAATACGCGATTTTGATCAGTCCGTGATCGGCAATCCTGCCCACGATTTGATTCGCCTAAGTCTTTCGCTTGCTTCGGCTGCCCGCGGTTCAGACCTGCCAGGGGTCATCACCGCCCGGATGTTGGAAAGAGTCATAGAGGGCTATGAGCGCGCTTTTGTTTCAGGTGGTGCCAAGGCGGCAGAACCTCCCATTATTCAGAAAGTATTGCGCCGTTCTACCAAGCGCACCTGGAAGCATTTGGCGAAAGAGCGCATTGAAAACACCGCGCCTTTTATCCCTTTCGGCAAGCGGTTCTGGCATCTATCCAAGGAGGAAATGCAGGCCGTTCGCCAGTTATTCGAAAAAGATCATGTGCGCCGTCTGGTCACCGCACTGCGTCAGCGAAATAGCGATGCATCGATCACTGTAGTGGATGCTGCTTATTGGGTAAAAGGTTGCAGCTCGCTCGGCAATTTGCGAATCGCGGTGCTTGTACAGGTGGAGGATGAAAAGGATGGGCTTTGTCTGATTGATATCAAAGAAGCAGTAAAACCAGCCGCCCCACAAGGAGAGAAATCCTCCATGCCCAAGGATCAGGGCGAACGGGTCGTGCAGGCTGCTCGCCATCTTTCACCCTATTTGGGCGATCGGATGCTGGCCGAGCATTTATTGGATCGATCGGTGGTTCTGCGTGAATTGATGCCCCAAGATCTGCAACTGAATCTCGATCAACTATCCAGCGATGAAGCGACGGATACGGCCGGTTACCTGGCCTTCGTTGTCGGCAAAGCCCATGCCGGGCAAATGAATGCGGCTACTAAGAAGAAATGGCTAGAAACATTGAGGCAGCACCGAAGTAAAACATTGGATGCACCTTCTTGGTTATGGTCCAGCATCGTGGATCTGATCACTTCGCATGAAGCTGCTTATCTGGAGCATTGCCGCAAGTATGCCCTTCAAGGCGCGTGATTCTACCCAGCTTGAACCGTTGCCCTGTGTGATTCATGGGCTTTCTTGATTTCTTTTTCGGAAAGCTCCGTTGCATTCACCAGCTTATTATCGGCCGTATGCGTTACGACGATCAGTTCGTCCAATTTGAGCTGGAGCGTGGCGATCTCTTTATTTTGTGCGCGTTGGATGAGGAAGATCATCAGAAAGGTAAGAATACCGATATAGATCTGGATGGCATTTTGCCAGTTATTGGAGAAGCCGTAATACTCGCCTGCCAATCCCCATAGGAGCATGCTGACAAATGCAGTCAAGAATCCACCGGCGCTTCCGGCGAATCTAGCGAACCGGTGGGTAAATCGTTCCAGAGTGATTGCCAAAGAATGCAATGAACAACTCCTCTATATAGAGGGCTGCCCTACCGAAGCAGGGCAGCCTTTTTATTAGCGAGAACCCGCAACTTTGTTGGTTTTCGAAGTGTCGGAAGACGAGGTGGTATCGTCGTCCGAATTATCCGTCGTACCCGCATTGCCGGTTTTGTTGCTGTCTGTTTTATTTTGGCCAGCATTACGGTTCTTGTCCGCGGAATCGTTCGCAGCAGGATTCATGCCGGGCTTTTGTTGCGTCTGAGGTTGCGTTGTTTGCGTTTTGTTTTGGTTATTTTGCTCATTCGGTGACATAGTAATCTCCATTGATGGGTGAAAAATTAGTTAAACCAACCAATGAGAAGGGCGCGAGTAAGCGCAATGCTAAAAGAATTGCTGGGGTAACTGCACTCAACATAGGGAGTGC
>FTCM01000025.1_pt1 | contig 24080 bp, 22 predicted proteins | sample 1639791 | NCBI WGS metagenome assembly FTCM01 (sample SAMEA3914869, study PRJEB12502) | metagenome | biome: forest; material: soil | place: USA | collected 2012-03-12 | depth 0.1 m | reverse complement strand
TTCAGCCAGGCGCTGGTCGATATGTGGACGGATGATGACATGGGTATTTTCTCGGCGGTGATTGCCTTCTGGTTCGGCAGCCGGGCGCTGAGCAAGCTTCGCAAATGAGAATTTCGTCGCAGGGACTGGCGCTGATCCAGCATTTCGAGGGGTTTTCGCCGGTGGTCTATCGCTGCCCGGCGGGGATTCCGACCATCGGCTATGGGCATGTGGTGCGTGATGTGGCGCGCTATGCACTGGGCATCGACGAGCCAATGGCGCAAAAGCTGCTGGCGGCGGATGTGACCGTGGCGGAGGATGCGGTGGTGCGCCTCATCACCGTGTTGCTGACGCAGGCGCAGTTCGATGCGCTGGTGAGCTTTACCTTCAACCTGGGGGCCGGGAAATTGCAAATGTCGCGCCTGCGCCGGCTCGTGAACCGGCAAGAGCATGCGGTGGTGCCGGCGGAGCTCATGCGCTGGGTGTATGCCAATGGAAAAATATTGCCGGGCCTGGTGGCGCGGCGGCAGGCCGAGGGGCAGCTTTACGCTACGCGGCGTAATGAAACTGCTGCGTGAAGCGGGCGTAGTTGGCGGGCGACAGGCGGGTGGTGAAATGGGCGCGCTCTTCACCGTCGCGGCGCTCCAGCACCTGGCCGTTGGCATAGAGCCAGGCCATGGCGCGGCCGTCGGTATGCGGAATGGCGAAGTGATATTCGGATAGCAGGGCATCGGCCAGCATGCGGTCGAGCGTGGCGAGCAAATCATCAATGCCCTGGCCGGTGACGGCGGAAACGGCCAACGTACTGCCGGTGGGGATGTAGGGCATGCCGTGCGATGCTTCCCACAAATCGATTTTGTTATGCACCTCGATCATATGCTCGAGCGATTCGCCTTTGCCGAACAGGCTTTTCAGCACCTGCTCAACATCTTCCTTCTGCGGCGTGCTGTCTTCATGCGCGATGTCGCGCACATGCAGGAGAATGTCGGCGCCCAGCACCTCCTCCAGCGTAGCGCGGAAGGCGGCGATGAGCTCGGTGGGGAGGTTGGAGATGAAGCCTACCGTGTCGGATAGCAGCACCTGCAGGCCCGAGGGCAGGGTGAGCTGGCGAATGGTAGGGTCGAGCGTGGCGAACAGCATGTCCTGCGCCACTACGGCGGCGTTGGTGAGGCGGTTGAAGAGGGTGGATTTGCCCGCATTGGTATAGCCGACGAGGGCGATGAGCGGATAGGGGACTTCCCGCCGCGTCGAACGGTGCAGCTCACGCGTGCGCACCACATTGGCCAGCTGGTTCTTGATTTTGATGATGCGGTCGCCGATGAGACGCCGGTCCAGCTCGATTTGCGATTCGCCTGGGCCGCCGAGGAAGCCGAAGCCGCCGCGCTGGCGCTCCAGGTGTGTCCAGCTGCGCACGAGGCGGGATTACTGGTAGGTCAGCGAGGCCAGTTCTACCTGCAATTTGCCCTCGGCCGTGCGGGCGCGGTCGCCGAAAATTTCGAGGATGAGAGCGGTGCGGTCGATGACTTTGCAGCCGAGGGCTTTTTCCAGGTTGCGCTGCTGCACGGGGGTGAGCGCAGTGTCGACAATCGCCAGGGCGATTTCCTGTTCCTCGACAATGGCTGCCATCTCGGCCGCTTTGCCTTTGCCGAGATAGGTGGCGGGCGTCACCTTCTGCAGGCGCACCACGGCGGCATGCATCACTTCCAGTCGGATAGCGAGGGCGAGGCCAACGGCCTCCTCAAGCGATGCCTGCAACGAGCGTTCGCTGCGTTTGCCGCTGACGACAACCGGGTGGATGACAAGGGCGCGGGTCACGCGCGGGACTTAGGCTTGCGGTGCGGCATCCGCTGCGGCGGGCGCATCACCTTCATCCTCGCCCTTATAAAGGCTGATGTTGGTGGCGGGCACCACGGTGGCGATGGCATGCTTGTACACCAGCTGTACCTGTGGGCTGCGGCGCAGTACGACGCAGAAATTGTCGAAACCGCTGATATTGCCCTGCAGCTTCACGCCACTGGTGAGAAAGATGGTAACGGGGACCTTTTCCTTACGCAGGGTATTGAGGAAAACGTCTTGAATGTTCTGGCTTTTTTCGCTTGCCATGACTGCCTCTTGTTGGGGTTCGTGGTCGTTCTTCTTGCCGTCTTGCGGAGCAGTAAACCCTGCAAAATCCCGTTGTTCATAGCTAGGTCGAATAGATTAAGCAAGTTTTTCAAATGGCCGCTGGGGAGGAGGGGTTAAAATCTTAACAAATCTGTCACACCCTTTAACCATTATTAAGATATACTGGGTTTATAACTTGGATGTTAGACGACCAGAGGTCCATCTGATTTTTCAGTTTCTTCTGTGCGAGGAGAGCTTGGGGTGTTGGTTCAACCAACACCCTCTTTTTTTGCGCACAGCGCAAAAACGGCAGGGTTTCGGTGAAAAGCGGCGATCTGCGTCGTCGTGGCAGTGCTCGAATCCTCATGTAGCGCTGCTACATTGCGGTTCTGCGCGCTGGCACTCCTAGCATCTCACCCCTTTTGACCGAAACTCGGGGGCAAGTATATTGCATATTGGGAGGGCTAGGGGCGGGGTTGATAGGCGCCGGGGGCGCTGGGGGCGTTGCGCAGCTGGTGTTCGCTGTCTTGCAGATGGGCGACGCAATCGGCGTGCTCGGCGGGGCTGAGGTTATGGCGGTCACACTCGGTTTCCGAGGCGGCGGGCACGGTGCAGGCGGTGAGGCCGGTCAGGCCGATGAAGGCAATGCCGGCGACAAGGATGGTCTTGTTCATGGTGGTCTCCGTTGAGGTGGTTGGCAACGGGTCCATCATTCGGCTTACGGCATCAATTTTCGATAACGCAGCGGCTAGGCCGCATCAGCTTCCGCAGCGAAAGTGATGCCGAGGGCGAACTGGTCGTCCGGCGTCGCGACCATATTCTCTGCCTGGTGCTTCACGATGCTGGCGGAGAGCACGTTGCCGGCACCGGCCACATCGGCCAGGAAGGCCATGGCGCAGGTGTGGGCTTCGGCGCTGGCGGCATAAAGCTGCAGGTCGGCGATGGGGAACTTGATAGAGCGGTTGGTTTCCGACTTCGCTTTGCGGATGACTTCCAGCACGGCCAGGGCGTGGTTGCCCGCGATGAGGGCGGGTTTGTCGTTCGGATAGGCCGAAGCATCCGGCCACTGGCCCTTTGCGTGCAACGAGCCTTTGGCGGCGTAAGCGTCGGCGAAGATATGGCTGTAGAGCTCCTCCGTCACATGCGGCACAAAGCTGGCGTAGAGTTTCAGGATGCCCTCGAGGCAGTAATACAGCGCGCGGACGGCGGATTGCTGCTGGTCGGTGGTGAAATCGCCATCCTCGTTATAGACGCGCTTCTTGATCAGCTCGAGGTAGTTGTCGCAGAAATCGGCCCAGAAGAAGCTGTTGGTGGCATCCAGCGCATCGGCATATTCGTAGCGCTGGAAGGCCTCGGTGGCCTTGGCGACGGTGTGGCCCAGACGCGAGAGGATCCACTGGTCCAGCACTTCGGTGATCGCATCATCGGTGGCGGCGGTGGTGGGAGCGGCATCCAGCTTCTCGAGATGGATGGCGGCGAACTGGGTGGCGTTCCAGAGTTTGTTCACCAGCTTTTTGCCGATTTTGAGCAGATCGGGCGAGAAGGCGGTGTCCTGCCCCAGGCGCGAGGTGCCGGCCCAATAGCGCACGGCATCGGTGCCCTTCTCCTCGATGAGGGCGACGGGGGTGATGACGTTGCCTTTGGACTTGGACATCTTGGATTTATCCTCAGCCAGGCACCAGCCGGATATCATCAGATTTTCCCAGGGAATAGAGTCATTATGCAGGTATGATTTAACCAACGTATAGAAAGCCCAGGTGCGGATAATCTCATGCGCCTGCGGGCGGAGATGGGCCGGATAGAGGGCGGCGAAACGGCTCGGGTCATCGGCCAGCGCGGCGCTGATGCCATGGGCGGAGAGTTGGGGGGAGATGGAGCTGGTGGCCCAGGTGTCCATGACGTCGGTGTCCGCAATTAACCAAACCATTTTGCCAGCGGGATTTACACAAGCTTTGACCTGTACGGCTTGCATGGGAGTGCTACCAGCAGTGAGCTTCTCATTTTGTTGAGCTTGCCAAGTAGTGAACCCGGCTTCATTCGTTGCGTCTTTATAGCCTGAGGGTAAATTGACCAGCGGATTTACCGGTAATTGCTCAGGCGTGGCATATATGGGTTTGCCCGCTCCAGCGCGCGCTTGCTCCATAGATTCGTATTCATACCAAACCGGAAACGGTACCCCAAAATAGCGTTGGCGGCTGATGCACCAGTCCTGGCTGAGGCCATCGATCCATTGCTCGATGCGGATACGCATCCATTCCGGGTTCCAGTTGCACTCTTTCGCTTTGGCGGTGAGGGCTTCTTTCTTGTCCATGATGCGCACGAACCATTGTTCGGTGGGCATGATCTCGAGCGGTGCGCCACTGCGTTCGGCGGTTTTGACGGCGTGGGTGATGGGTTTTTGTTCGGTGAGGAGGTTGGCCTCCTTCAATGCGGCGATGATGGTTTCGCGGGCGCCCAGGTGTTTCGGATCGGAGTTGCTGGTCTTTTTATTGCTGATGGCTTCGACCAGTTCGGCCGGGGCGCCCGGCACGGCGGCGGCCAGCAAAGCCGGGTCGAGCTTGCCGAATTTGTTGAGGATCACGCGCGTGGCGAGCTTGTGCTTCTCCCACCATTCCTTGTCGGTATCGTCGCCGAAGGTGCAGCACATGACGAGGCCGGTGCCTTTTTCGCGGTCGACCTTCTCGTCGGCCACCATGGGGACTTCGACGTTGAAGAGCGGTGTGCGGGCTTTTTTGCCGGCGTATTTCGCGGCGTCGTCCGGGTGATACATCAGGGCGACGCAGGCGGGCAGCAGTTCGGGGCGGGTGGTCATCACCGGTGCGGCCTGGCCGTCGATGCTGAAGAGGATGATGTTCTGAAAGCTGGCCATTTCCTTATCAACGATCTCGGCCGAGGCGATGGCGGTCTGGTCGACCGGGTCCCAATAGAACGGGCGGAGGGAGCGGTAGGCGTGGCCCTTGTTCATCAGATCGAGGAAGCTGAGCTGGCTGAGGCGGCGGCTGCTGGCGCTGATCGTATGGTATTCCTGCGCCCAGTCGACGCTGAGGGCGATGGATTCGAACAGGTTGCGGAATTCCTTGCGGGCTTCCTCGCTCACTTCCATACATTGCTCGATGAAGGCCTCGCGCGACATATCGGCAGCGCGCAGCTTGCGCGTTTTCTCGACCAGGCGCTCGGTGGGCAGGCCGTTATCGTCGAAGCCCATGGGGTAAAACACGTTCTTGCCGGTCATGCGCTGGAAGCGGGCGATGAAATCGGCCTGGGTGTAGCTATAGACATGCCCCATATGAAGCGTGCCCGAGACGGTGGGGGGCGGGGTATCGATGACGTAGCTGTCCTCGCGCGATGCATTAGCATCCCAGGCGTAAGTTTTGTTATTCAGCCAAAAATCCTGCCATTTTTTTTCGATGGCGGCGGTGTCGTATTGCGCCGGCAGTTCGGTCATGCGGTGTTTGTAAGTCATGCATCTCGCCTTGGTGAGCGGCGGTTTTAGCGGCTAAGTGCATGCAATGCAAGGCCCCCCGCGCGGCATGTTTTTCAGCGCCGCCAATCAATTTGGCTTGGAGGAAACGCCCGCTACCATGCGGGATAAAGCGGGGAGAATGGTAGCGGGCGACGCCCCATCGCGCGTATGCTGATACGGGTTTGCGCCGTAATGTATCAGCAGGCTCGCGAGGTTCGTGTTTTTATCCAGCGCGGCGACGGCGAGGGGGGTCATGCCGCTGTCGGGCACGCGGATATTCGGGTTGGCGCCAAGCTTCAGGAGCACTTCCGTCAGCGGCGGATGATCGTTGATCACGGCATAATGCAGGGCGGACAGGCCCTCGCGGTCGAGCGCGTCGATGGGGCAGTGCTTGCCCGTGATCATGCCGGCGAGCTTCAGCATCGGTTCGCTGATGGTGCGCTCGATGGTTTCCAGCGCCAGCATATGCAAGGGGGTGCGGCCCTGGTGGTCGGTAATCCCGGCGCTTTGCGCGGCATCCACCAGCATGGCGGCGATATGCCAGTGATGCAGGCGGATGGCCGCATGCATGGGACTTCCCTGTGGCAACCCACATAAAAAGGCCGGGGTCGCACCGCGATCGAGGAGCCAGTGAACCATCGCAGTGCGACCCAGGCGAGTAGCCTCCATCAGCGCCGTTGTGTGACGGAGGGGGTGCGGCACATCCACTGGCACACCATGTGCCAGCAGATCGTCCATTCCTTCAGCATCTTCCTTCACCAGCGCGGCGAACCATGCGTAAACACGGTTTAGTTGAGAGGCCTCGGTGGCGGGGTCTTTCATCATGTACTCAACCTAGGGATGCTTGATAATTCGTATGCAACCATTGATATAATAAGGGAATCAAATTGCAACCCCAAATTACATCAAATTATAAAAAACAATTATAGGTTGTATTTTATGTTTGACTTATCCGTGCACATCATTTGCGGATGGCGCTGGGATTATTATGTTGTATTGGGAGGCGAATGCGGGTGTGGCGGAATTGGTAGACGCACCAGATTTAGGTTCTGGCGCCGCGAGGCGTGAAAGTTCGAGTCTTTTCACCCGCACCACCTGCCAAGGGTCGATCGATGGGCCCCGGGGCTTATTAAAGCCTTCTACAGGTCCCTGAAGTACCAGGTCTGGCCCTGCAGCAGGTAGCCATGGTATTTGCCGTCAGTGCCCATGAAAATGATATGGCTGAGGTTGTTGGCATCGGTGAAGCCGATCGGGTCGGCCGTAGCGGTGACTGCACCATCGACATTGAACAGGTCGCTATCCGCCCAGCCGGTATTGGTGGTGCCGGTGATGACGTGCACATGCTGGTTGCTGTCGCGGTAGGTGAGGTAGCTCTGCGCGCCGGCGAAGCCGTGGATGGAGCCGGTCGGCTTGAGGGTCACCACCCGATAGAGCCACTGCCCGTTATTGCTCAGATGGATGGTGGCGATGTTGCCATCCAGGTTTTTGAAGAGCACCTCCTGCTGGCCGAGATTATCGACGAAAGAGGTGATGTCACTGTTGGCCAGCGCGGCGCCGGAGGGGGCAGTGATGTCATAGGCGTTCCATTTGTTTTGGTAATAGAACAGCTCGACCACATGGTTGGTGGTGGTGCGGTAATCCAGCCGCACGGCGTTCTGCGCGAAGGTGACGGTGGGGGCGCCACCGGCAGCGGCTGCCGGCGCATTCGTCAGTGCGGTAATATCGCGATGAACCCATTGGTTGCTGACGGGCGTGAATTCGTGGATATGGCCATCGGTGGATTGGAACACTACGTGCGGCACGTTAGTGTTATCCAGCGTGACAGCGGGGTCGCTGGCGGCCTGCAAGGTGCCACTCATGTTCCAGTCATACCATTTGCCGCCGACGTAGTAGGATTCGTGGATGTGTTTGTTGGCATCGAGATAGAGCACGCGCGGCGCGTCGCCCCATTTATAGGCCTCGGCCTTGTTGGTGGCGGAAAGCGCCGTGCCCACCGCTACCGGCGCCATGTAGGAGGCCGTGCCGGGATTCCACGACATGGTATTGATCAGGTGCTTGGTATTGACGAACGCGATGCTCGCCCAGCTATTAAAGCTGGATACCGGCCCGGCTGGCTGGTGCGGCACGCTGGGGCTCAGCTTGAAGTTAGTGATCGCCATGCCCATCTGCACATGCTGCGGGCAGGCCGTGCCGGCATTTGCGGCGGCGATGCTGGCGGCACTGTTGCTGACGCGGCAGGGGTCATAGCCCTCGGCAATGACGTTGATGGTCAGGATATCATAATCCGCCGGGTTCGTGGAGAGGTGCTGCAGGCTGGGCCACTGGGTTTTGGCAGAGCTGATGAAGCTGCTGAAACCGCCCGGGGTGATCTGGATATGGAAATTCTTCAGCAGAAACGGCGCTTTCTGGAAGCCGGCCGAATCCGGCGCTTTCTGGAACCATGACGGGCGGTCGATGCCCGATTGGGCGATCAGCATGGGCGTGGAGGCCTCGCCCGTCGTATCCGGGAAAATGTTCTGGTAAAGAGCGTAGCTGCCATCGGGCGTGGCGTCGGTATGGGCGGGCGTATAGAAATCCAACGTCAGGTTCAGGCCGCAGCCATCGTTCGGGTATCTGGCATGGCAGGTTCGGTCGCGGACGATCATGTCAAAATAGGCCTGGCCGTGCGCATCGGGGCCCGTCGTCGAATCCTTGAAGACTGAAGCCTGGAAGGAGACATCCACCGTGGCGGTAGGGTCGAGAAACAGCGAGGCATAGGGTGCCGTGTTATACCAGCAGCCCATATTCAGCGAGCCGGAGCCAGCCTGTTGCGCCAGGTGAGTATCGGTATCCATCGAGTTCAGCCACATGCCAACGAGGTTGCCCTGGTCGGCCATAGTGGTGTGGGCATAGCTATCCGCGGTGGCGGCCTGCATCAGATTGCCATCGGCGCCGCGATAGGGAATGCCCGAAAAATTGCCCGACCACCAGGACGAGACGCCTAGCAGCGGTGCCTGATTGTTGAAGCCGTTATAGAGGGTGAACTGGTTGTCCGCCATTTTGAACGGGTTGGCGCCACCGGCATAGCTGGGGGCGTTTTTAAACAGCGCCGGGGCATTCGCCGGTTGGACGAAGGGTTGGTAAAAGGGCAGCGTGGGAGTGGTTTTGTCGGGTAGGAAGCCGGTGGCGAGGCAGGTTGGCGCAGCGCTCGCCTGCGACGGGTGGATATAAAGAATCGGCAGGATAGCTGCCAGTTTCAGTGCTGCCCATACGATGCGTTTGGTTGTCACCCGTTGTCTGAATGTCATTGCTCGTGCCCCACGTAAACGAGATGATATGAATAGGTTAGTCCATCATGCGGCCTGATTGTTAATATATGGTTAATAATGGATGCATCGTATAAAGGTTGCCGCGTCGCATTCGCTGGGCATAACGCGCACGCATGGCTGGCATCCCCAGCGTCGGCGCGCTAAGCCCGGGGCATATTCACCTGACGGAGCCCCCTTATGCGCACGAAAACTATCCTCACGGCGGAAGACGCCAAGATCATCCTCGCGGCCTGCCACGAGGAAGCGAAAAAGAATAACTGGAAAGTCAGCATCGCGGTAGTGGATGATGCCGGCTACCTGCTGCATCTTGAGCGGCAGGACGGGGCCGGCCTGCAAAGCCCGGAAATCGCGCGCCGCAAGGCCTTTACAGCCGCCATCGGCAAAGCGCCTACCAAAGTGTTCGAAGACATGGTGAAAGAGCGCCCCGGCGTGGCCCTGATGCCCGACCGCCTGCCCCTGCAGGGCGGCCTGCCCATTCTGAAAGACGGCGAGTGCCTGGGTGGCATCGGCGTCTCGGGCGTCAAGTCGCATGAGGATGAGGTGATTGCCGAGGCTGGCCGCAAGGCGCTGCTGGGCGCGTAGCGATTCATAGGGTAGCGATTAATACTTGCCGGTTGAGGCGGGCTGTGGTTTGTAGCCCGCCTGAACTTTTTAATTACAGGAATGACCAATGCAGATCACCGAAAAAGAACATAAGGGCCTCGAGTATAACTATAGCGTTGTCGTGCCCGCCGCCGATATCGAAAAGCAGAGCGAAGTGGAGCTCAAGCGCATCAGCGGCCAGGTGAAGATGCCAGGCTTCCGCCCCGGCAAGGTGCCGATGAAAACGCTGAAAGCCAAATACGGCAAGGATGTGATGGGCGATGTGCTGCAGAATGCCATCAACGAAGCCACGGGCAAGTTGATCGACGAGAAGAAGCTGCGCCCGGCCATGCAGCCCGACATCAAAATCACCCAGTTCGAAGAAGGCGGCGACCTCAGCTTCGACGTGACGTTCGAGGTGTTCCCCACCGTGCCGCCGGTGAAATATGAAGATATCACCGTCGACCAGCTCACCGTCGAACTGCCGGAGAGCGAAGTGGACGAGTCGCTCACCCGCCTGGCCAAAACCCGCCAGCACCCGCACCATAAAGACGGCGCTGCCGTGCTGGGCGACGTGGTGAAAATCGATTTCCTCGGCAAGCGCGACGGCGTGCCGTTCGATGGCGGCAAGGGCGATGGCTTCCAGCTGGAGCTCGGCTCGGGCCAGTTCATCCCGGGCTTTGAAGAGCAGCTCGTCGGCGCGAAAGCCGGCGACAAGGTGGAAGTGAAAGTGAAATTCCCGGAGGAATATCACAGCAAATCGCTGGCCGGCGCCGATGCCGTGTTCGATGTGACGGTGCATGAAGTTTCCTACCTGCATGTGCCGGATATCAACGACAAGCTGGCTGAATCGCTTGGCTTCAAGGACCTCGAGGCGCTGAAGGAAGCGGTGCGTGCACAGCTGGGCAGCGAGTTCGAGCGTGCCTCGCGCAGCAAGGCGAAGAAGCAGCTGTTCGACCTGCTCGACGAAAAACTCACCTACCAGGTGCCGCAGGGCATGCTGAAAGCCGAGCGCGAGAGCATCCTGAAACAGGTCGAGGAAGCCAAGAAAGCCGGCGACCCCGAGCTGCAGGGCAAATCGGAAGATGAGATCAAGGCGGAATACGAGAAAATCGCCGAGCGCCGCGTGAAGCTGGGCATCCTGCTTTCCGAAATCGGCCGCAGCAACAACATCCAGATCACCCGCGACGAGCTTTCGGCCGCGGTGATGAACCAGGCGCGCAACTATCCGGGCCAGGAAGACAAGGTGTTCGAGTTCTACCGCAAGAACCCCCAGCAGCTCGACGAGCTGCGCGGCCCGATCCTGGAAGAGAAGGCTGTTGATTTCATCCTCAGCAAGGTGAAGCGCAACAAGGTGCCGACCACCATCGAAGCCCTGATGGGCGAGGATGAAGCAGCCGCCGAAGCCAAACCGGCGAAGAAAAAAGCCGGCAAGAAGTAGGCCTGGCTAACGCAGATGTAACGCCGCGCGGGCTTGTTTCGCGCGGCGTTTTTCGTATATGCCATTGACCCGTGGCGTGGCAATTAACACACAGGGTCTTCCTGTAATCCGCCGATTGCGCGATGCTGCAATGCAGCGGCCCTTGACGGTCTGGTAATGGCGGGGCAGGCTGCCTATATAGACTGAAACAACACCGACTTCGCACACTACCGGGAGTAATTATGATCCATTCCAAATCCGACATGCTCGATGCCTATAACGACCGCCTCGGCACGCCGGAGAAAGCCGCCCTCGTTCCGATGGTGGTCGAGCAATCGAGCCGCGGCGAGCGCGCCTACGACATCTATTCGCGCCTGCTGAAGGAGCGCATCATCTTCCTCACCGGCGAGGTGGAGGACCATATGTGCGCCCTCATCGTGGCGCAGCTGCTGTTCCTGGAATCCGAGAATCCGGACAAGGAAGTGTGGCTCTACATCAACTCGCCGGGTGGCGTGGTCACGGCCGGCCTGTCGGTTTACGACACGATGCAGTATATCAAGCCGAAGGTCGGCACGCTGTGCCTGGGCCAGGCGGCCTCGATGGGCTCGCTGCTGCTCACGGCCGGTGAAGCGGGCATGCGTTTCGCCACGCCCAATGCGCGCATCATGATCCACCAGCCGAGCGGCGGTTTCCGCGGCCAAGCGTCGGATATCGAGATTCACGCGCAGGAAATCCTGAGCCTGCGCCGCCGCCTGAACGATATGTATGTGAAGCACACGGGCCAGAAGCTGCCGGTCATCGAAAAAGCGATGGACCGCGACAATTTCATGCCCGCCGATGTGGCGCAGAAATTCGGTCTGATCGATGAGATCGTGACCAACCGTGGCGACGCGGAAAAGGCATTAAAGAAAAAGTAACTCTTATCAGGCACGAATGCTGTTATGATAAGCTTAAAGATAAGGAAAGTCGGTACCTATGAGTAAACCGCGCGAGACCAAAACCACCCGTTACTGCTCCTTCTGCGGAAAGAGCGAGCATGAGGTGCGTAAACTGATTGCCGGCCCTACCGTATTCATCTGCGATGAGTGCGTGGAGCTGTGCGTCGACATCATCCGCACGGCGGATAAAGCGCCGGCCACGGCCGAGACGGGCGAGACGCTGGTTTCCCCGCAGCAGATCCGCAAGGTGCTGGATGATTACGTGATCGGCCAGGGTCGCGCCAAGAAGGTGCTGTCGGTGGCGGTGCACAACCACTATAAGCGCGTTTCGCTGATGGAGAAATCCAACGACGTTGAAATCGCCAAATCGAACATCCTCATCGTCGGCCCCACCGGCTCGGGTAAAACCCTGCTGGCGCAGACGCTGGCACGCATTCTCGATGTGCCTTTCACCATGGCCGATGCCACCACGCTGACCGAAGCCGGTTATGTAGGTGAAGATGTCGAAAACATCATCCTGCGCCTGCTGCAGGCGGCCGACTATAACGTCGAGCGCGCGCAGAAAGGCATTGTCTATATCGATGAGGTGGACAAGATTTCGCGTAAATCGGAAAACCCCTCCATCACCCGCGATGTGTCGGGTGAGGGCGTGCAGCAGGCGCTGCTGAAAATCATGGAAGGCACGGTTGCCAGCGTTCCGCCGCAAGGTGGCCGCAAGCATCCGCAGCAGGAGTTTTTGCAGGTGGATACCAGCAACATCCTGTTCATCTGCGGCGGCGCCTTCGCGGGGATCGAGAAGATCATCGCGCGCCGGCAGAAGGGCAGCTCCATCGGCTTCGGCGCCGATGTGCGCAACACCGATGAGGCCAAGCCCGGCGAAATGTTCAAGCTGCTGGAGCCGGAAGACCTGCTGAAATTCGGGCTGATCCCCGAGTTCATCGGCCGCCTGCCGGTGATCGCGACGCTGGAGGATCTCGACGAGGCTGCACTGAAAAACATCCTCACCGAGCCGAAGAACGCGCTGACCAAGCAGTATAAGAAAATGTTCGAGATGGAAGGGATCGACATCATCTTCACGGATGATGCGCTTACCGCCATCGCCCTGAAGGCGATCGCCCGTAAAACGGGTGCGCGCGGCCTGCGTGCCATCATGGAAGAAGCACTGATGGATTTGATGTATGAGGCGCCGGGCATGGAAGATGTCTCGGAAATCACCATCACGGGCGATGTCATCAACGGCAAAGCCGAGCCGCTGATCGGGCACGACACCAAGAAGCCGACGAAGAAGGCGTAAGTCGCTTTACCTCTCCCGGGAGAGAGGTCGAGAAACGCGAAGCGATTTTCGGGTGAGGGAATACGGCGCGGCCCAATTTCCCTCACCCAAAATTCCCTGCAGTAATTTTTGACCCCTCCCGAGGGAGAGGTATTACTGGTCGATTTTATAGCCGAGATCGCAGAGTTTGCCGCTAACGCTGGTGTTATATTGCGAGGTGGTGATATTCGCCATGTTGGTGTCGGTCACGCAACTGGAAGAATAACCGGCCCGGTCCGTAAAAATAACGCCGGTGGCAGGCATGCCGTCATCCACCTTGCGATCGATCGACGCGGCTTCCTGAGTTGTCATAATTGGCCCGGCCGACAGGTCGCCGCTTTCCTGAAGGCCATAGTAAATGACAGTGCCGAAATCTCCTGCAAATTCCCACCAGGTGGTCCATCCGTTCAGAACGGTTCCGACATAGCATAGGGTGTAAGCAGAGCCTTCATGCGGGCCGGCAGGCGCGTTCATGCCGACCACCATGCCGCGCGGGGAGGAATTGTAGCCGCTATAGGCGCCAGTGACCAGCCCGGCATCGCTGAGTTGCTGCCAGGCGCGCGACAGTTCCTGTGTGTTGATTTCGATCTGTCCGTTGCCATTGCCGTTGCAGGTTTCTTTCTTCAGGGTACTGCTGCCGGCGGGGCACCCGGCGGGGTCGGCACCCCAGTAATCGGTTGCATCGGTGATATCGCCAGGGTAGCCGCCATATTGCTGGCGGAACTGCACCACGGCGGCCTTGAATTTATGCAGATCGGTGATGACAGCGGTATTCTTGGAGTTATTTAGCAAGCTTGTACCTGCCAGAATGCCGCCGATGACAAGGCCGATGATGGAGAGCACCAGGGCCATCTCCACCAGCGTGAAAGCGGCGAGGGCGGGGCGGGGGGCGGGCTGGTGTTGCATCATAGGGCGGTCCTGAACCTCACGGTAAGGAAAAATATTTGTGCCGACAATGTCGGTTGCCCTTTGCATGGGGCAATGGCAGAACTATATCAGAACCATCGATCCAACAACAGCGTTTATCGCATCTATCATTCTCCCTCAGAGGTTCATTATGAGTTCAACTCCCGCTACTACCCTGCCGGTCCTGCCGCTGCGCGACATCGTGGTTTTCCCCGGCATGGTGGTTCCCCTGTTCGTCGGCCGCGAGAAATCGGTGAAAGCCCTCGAATCGGTGGTGAAGGCCAATAACAAAATCCTGCTCGTCAGCCAGAAGAACGGCTCGCAGGACATCCCCACCAAAGAAGACCTGTACCGCGTCGGCACCATCGCCACGGTGCTACAGCTGCTGCGCCTGCCGGATGGCACGGTGAAAGTGCTGGTGGAAGGGGTGGAGCGCGCCAAAGTGCTCGGCTTCACCGGCAATGAGGAGTTCTACGAAGTCGAAGTTGAGCCGATGGTGGAACCAGTGGGCGACCCGGTGGAAACCGAAGCCATGTTCCGCTCGGTGATTTCGAAGTTTGAAGAATATGTGAAGCTGAACAAAAAAATCCAGCCCGAGACGATGGGCGCGGTGGGCAAAATCACCAGCCCCAGCGTGCTGGCCGATACGGTGGCGGCGCATATGAGCATCGACATTCCGGCCAAGCAGGAAATCCTCGAGATTGTCCTGGTGTCGGAGCGGCTGGAGCATGTGTATGCGCTGATGGAATCGGAAATCGGCGTGCTGAATACCGAGAAGCGCATCCGCTCGCGCGTCAAACGCCAGATGGAAAAAACGCAGCGCGAATATTACCTGAACGAGCAGCTGAAGGCGATCCAGAAAGAGCTAGGCGAGCTGGAGGATGGGCGCGATGAGACATCCGAGCTGGAAGAGAAAATCAAAGGCGCCAAGCTGAGCAAGGAAGCGCGCGAAAAGGCCGAATCCGAACTCAAGAAGCTACGCACCATGAGCGCGATGTCGGCGGAAGCATCGGTCATCCGCAATTACCTCGACTGGATGGTGACGATTCCGTGGAAGAAGCCTACCAAGGTGAAACGCGATCTGCCGCTGGCTGAGGAGATTCTCAGTGCCGACCATTCGGGGCTTGAGAAGGTGAAAGAGCGCATCCTGGAATATCTGGCGGTGCAGGCGCGCACGAAATCCATCAAGGGGCCCATCCTGTGCCTCGTGGGCCCTCCCGGTGTGGGTAAGACCTCGCTGGCGCGTTCGATCGCCAAGGCGACCGGCCGCAACTATGTGAAAATTTCGCTGGGCGGCGTGCGCGATGAATCCGAGATTCGCGGCCACCGCCGGACTTACATTGGTTCGATGCCGGGTAAGCTGATCCAGTCGATGAAAAAAGCGAAGAGCAGCAATCCGCTGTTCCTGCTCGATGAGATCGACAAGATGGGCAACGACTTCCGTGGCGACCCGGCCGCGGCGCTGCTCGAGGTGCTGGATCCGGAACAGAATAAGAACTTCAACGACCATTATCTCGAGGTTGACTACGATTTGTCGGATGTGATGTTCATCACTACCGCCAACTCGCTGAACATGCCGCGTCCGCTGCTGGACCGCATGGAGGTGATTCGCCTGTCGGGCTATACCGAGGACGAAAAAGTATCGATCGCGCAGGACCACCTGATTCGCAAACAGCTGAAGGACCATGGCTTGAGCGACAAGGAACTCGTGATCACCGAAGAAGCGTTACGCGACACGATTCGTTACTACACGCGTGAAGCCGGCGTGCGGAACCTCGAGCGCGAAATCGCCAAGATGACGCGTAAGGTGGTGAAGGAAATCATGATGTCAAAGGCAGACAAAGTGACCGTCACCAGCGAGAATCTGCGCAAATATCTCGGCATTCGCAAAATGAGTTACGGCGAGGCGGAGAAGGACGACCAGATCGGCGTTACCACCGGCCTGGCCTGGACGGAAACGGGCGGCGACCTGCTGGTCATCGAATCCGTCACCGTGCCGGGCAAGGGTGGTATCAAATATACCGGTACGCTGGGCGATGTGATGAAGGAATCGGTGCAGGCGGCGCATAGCTATGTGCATAGCCGCGCGCTCGAATTCGGCATCAAGCCGACCAAGTTCAAGCAGAAGGATATCCATGTGCATGTGCCGGATGGCGCAACGCCGAAGGATGGCCCGTCTGCAGGGATTGCGATGACTACCACCATCGTTTCCGTGCTCACCGGCATTCCGGTGAAAAAGAACGTAGCGATGACGGGTGAAGTGACCCTGCGCGGCCGCGTGACGGCGATCGGTGGCTTGAAAGAGAAACTGCTGGCGGCACTGCGCGGCGGCATTACCACCGTGCTGATTCCGCATGAGAACGAGAAAGACCTGGAAGAGATTCCCGATAATGTGAAAAAGGGTCTCACCATCATTCCCGTGAAGCATGTCGATGAAGTGCTGAAACACGCGCTGGCTCAGGCGCCGACACCCATCACCGACTGGGTGGAAGTGGAAGATGAAAGCGTGCTGAAAAAATCCTCCGGCGATGAGGATGACGACGCGGTGCGCCCGCACTAAGCATTTTGTGGATAGCGCCTGTCACGTGTGCCGATTCCGGTGCCCGTGGCAGACGCATTCCCGCATCAAAGATGCATAGTAATCCACAGTCCCCACCCAACCCACCATTACATTTTTATAATTATTATTTCATGATTTCATTCGATATGCTGAAGGCATGAAAAGCGGGTTCAATGTCTTTTTAGCATATACGTCGCGCTGCCCTGCACGGAAATCTGTTGGGTAACGGACGTTAACGAGACATTAAAAAAATCACGTCGGTGCTGGGTAATTCATAACCGCTTATATGAGTCGCCCCGTATAATGCGTCTTTCGGCTTTATACGAATAACACCAATATGTTGAATAGGAGATACCGGTATGCAACTTGGCAATCTTTCACTTGCAAAACAACGGGAAGAGGCTAGTGCTCACGCCAGCGATCTTCCGAATACTCACACTGGAGAGACCATGTTTAAAGACAATCAACAGCTGAAGAAATCTTCACAGATTCTCAAGGTACTGGGCAATTTTTACCGCCTGCAAATCGTTACCTTGCTGCTGAACGGGGAGAAGAATGTCTCGGAGCTAAACCAGAGCGTGAAAGTAAGCCAGCCGGCTCTTTCGCAACATCTGTCGAAGCTTCGCCGTGAAGGCGTTCTAGGTGCTCGCCGTGAGCAGCGTCAGATCTTTTACTACATCAACAACCCGCATGTGATTCGCGTGCTGGGCGTAGTGAGTGAAATGACCGCCGGTGGCGACATTGCCAAGAAAGCCGTAGCGAAAGCCTAAGTAATCGTGAATAACCTGGCAGAGAAAAGCCCCGGCAAGCGCCGGGGCTTTTTCTTTTAGCGGCCACGGCCCTGGTCTTTTGATTTATCCTGTACGCTGGCGAGGTAGGCATCCTTGCCGCGCGTCATCACCTGCTCGGCCAGCATGCGCAGCAGCTTGGCCAGTTTGCGGCGGCCGGCGGGGGTGCTGAGGTCGATCTGGTCCAGTTCGCTGATATCCAGCTGCTCGAGCCCCATCTTCACTTTGTATTCCTGCGGGCTTGCGATGATTTCTTCGGCCAACGCATAAAGATAATCGGCCAGCTCCTGCGGGCTCATCTTGTCCACGTCCTCAAGGAACGGGTTTGGCGCCTCAGTGGACGATGGTTTGCGGGGCGGCGGTGCCATGCGCATCCTCTCCGGCTTCGGCCTTTTCCATGGCAGTGGCCATCAGCTCTTCGAACTTGGCGAAGCCCAGGAAGGCGACACCGGCCTGCAGGTTGTCCATCGAATCCTGGCTGAGGTTCTCGTTCACCCATTTCACGCGGTTGCTCGGCCGGTCGGCGGCGATATAGGCGAAATAGTTGAAGTATTTATTGCCGGGAAAATCGAATTTCAGCTTTTTATTGGCGACATCGATGGTGAACGAACCAATGAGGTTGCCGTTCTTGAAGACGTGGGTGGTGTCACCCTTTTCTTCGATGTTAATGCCGAATTGCTCGTAACGTGGCCGTTCCATGCGGTTTATCTAGCATGGTGGGTATCTGAAATCAAAGCGAAGTTATTGCTGGAGGCGCGTGGCGGTAAGAATAATCTCACCGAACTTGGGAGAGAAGAGTTTCGACAACACCATGCGCTTCACCGAGGATTCGAAATTGCGCAGGTTCTCGCCCACCAGACGGGTGTTCACGGTGATGGCCGAAAGCCCGCCATCGACAAACGGGTTGGTGCAGAGGGCAAAGCCCTCACCACTCATCTGGATGTAATCATGCGGGTTGAAGGCGATCATATCGTGGTCGTATGCAAGTAGTTTTTCGTTGTTGTCGTTCTGAGTCATCAGATTCCTCATACACCCATCCTAACAAAACCGGCAAGCAGGTGTATGACAGTTTGGAGAATTTTTTGGTTGGGCGCGCGAAGGGCGCGCCGAAAGGGGGCTTGCCCCCCTTTGCTCGGCTGACGCCTCCCAATCCCTGCCGCTCCTGCTTCGCTAAAGCTACGCAGGACGGGTCGGCGGTCGCCTCCCTGGGAGTGCTAATGGAGAGTCACGGAATTGGAGCCCGCGTAAAAACGGAGAGCCATGCGTAGCGAGCGGGAGCGAGTGAGCCGGAGCGCCCCGCGCGAACGAGGGGGGAGCGGCAGCGCTGGGGGCGCCTTCGCCCCCAGCGCTGCCGTAAGGCCGCCCTAAAAAGAAGAAGCTTCCGATCCGGGGAAGGAGCGGAAGCTTGAGCGGCGAGACATACAATCCATCATTCCCGTGGAGTGGTAGCATGCCTCGGAGGCAGCCAGTATTGCGCTTTCTGCATAGGGGGTATGCGTTCAGGGCTTGCAGTTCTGCTGTGTGTAGCTGCGATCTGGCAACGAGCCGGGACGAAGCGAACGAGGGAGAGCGGTGGCTGAGGCGCCTTCGCCCCCCCGCGGCCAGCGGCCGCCACTAAGAATTCTTCGTCCCCTTGGCCAGTTGGGCGCTCGCCTGGGCCGCCGCCTGCGACTGGCTGAGGCGGAATTGCTGGTCGCTGACCAGCGAGCGGCTGCTCTGGCTGGTGCTCACCTTCACTTGCGGGCGGTTGAAGATAAGGCCCAGGGCGCTCGAGAAAATCTGCGGCAGGCCGCTGGTGAGGCTGCTGCCGCCGCCATCGGCGCCGCTGGCGATATCGCTCAGGCTGGTTTGCGCGGTTTCATTGAGGCTGTCGGCGAATTGCTGGGCCATCTGCTTGAGCATTTGCTCGGCTTCCTTCTGCAGTTCGTTCAGCAGCTGGTTGCGCAGTTTATCGGTGCTTGTCGAGATGCGTGTCATGGGGTCTCCTCTGCCCCTAGAAACGCATGGGACGCGCTTACCGGGAAGTCGCCGGCCGCACGCCGGTCTGCGTTTTGAGCGCTTTGCGGATGTATCTGGCCATTTCGCCGAACAGCGCGCGCCGCCCGGTGGCCGAGCGGAACACCAGCGCGATCACCCGTTCGGGCGGCGAGGGGGCGATGGGCAGGTAGGCCACCTGCGCGCCCTCATGCTCCACCGCCATCGCGGGCATCAGCGTCACCCCGGCATTGGCGGCCACCATGTGGCGCAGGGTTTCCAGCGACGTGGCGCGGTAGGACTGCGATTCGCCGACGCCGATGCGGGCGCAGACTTCGAGCGATTGCGCGCGCAGGCAGTGGCCTTCATCGAGCAGCAGCAACTGCTGGCCCTGCAGATCATCCAGCGCCACGCGCTTGCGCCTGGCCAGCGGCGACTGGTTGCCCACTGCCAGCAGGAAGGATTCGGCAAAAAGCGGCAGCGCATCCAGCCGCGCATCGTGCACGGGCAGGGCGATCAGCGCGGCATCCAGCTGGCCGTCGAGCAACTGGGCGAGCAACTGCTCGGTCTTTTCCTCACGCAGCTGGAATTGCGCCAGCGGCAGTGCCGCATGCAGCGGCGGCATGATGTGCGGCAGCACGTAAGGGGCGAGGGTGGGGAAGGCGCCGAAACGCACGATGCCCGCCAGCGGATGGCGCAGGGCCGCGGCCTTTTCCTTCAGCGCTTCGGCAGCGGCCAGCACGTGCTTCACCTCGGCTAGGAGGGTTTTACCGGCATCGGTCAGCAGCACCTGGCGTGAATCGCGTTCGAACAGTTTAGTGCCCAGCTCCTCCTCCAGTTTCTTGATCTGGATGCTGAGGGTAGACTGGCTGATATTGCAGTTCGCCGCCGCCTCGCCGAAATGGCGCGTGCGGGCAAGGGCATCGGCATATTGCAGGTCGCGCAGGTTCATAAATTGATATTATCAATGATAATCATAAAAACAATCAATTTAATCTATGGTGTGCGCTGCGGTAGAAGAGGGCATCAACCACGTTTTCAAGGAGTGACCTTATGCTTTCCGTCGGCAAACAATTCCCGGCCTTTAACCTCAAAGCCACCGTATCGAGCGACCTCAAACACGCGTTCACCGAAATCAGCGACAAAACCTATGCCGGCAAATGGCAGGTGGTGTTCTTCTGGCCGAAGGATTTCACCTTCGTCTGCCCCACTGAAATTGCCGAGTTCGGCAAGCTGACTAAGGATTTTGCCGACCGCGACGCCCAGGTGCTTGGCGCCTCCACCGATTCGGAATTCGTCCACCTCGCCTGGCGCCAGCATAAGGAAGAGCTGAACGCCCTGCCGTTCCCGATGCTCGCCGATATCAAGCGCGAGCTGAGCACGGCGCTCGGCATCCTCGACCCGGAAGAAGGCGTTGCCCAACGCGCGACTTACATCGTCGACCCGCAAGGCATCATCCGCTTCACCATGGTGACCGACCTGAATGTCGGCCGCAATGTGAAGGAAGTGCTGCGCGTGCTCGATGCCCTGCAGACCGACGAACTCTGCCCCTGCAACTGGCAGAATGGTGAAGACGTGATCAAGGTTGCCGCTTAGCGCGGTTGCAGAAGGGGGAGCTTGCCTCCCCCTTCGCTCCGCTGACCCCCTGCCGCAAGCGGCTCGTGCAGCTACGGCGCTACGCATGCAAATGCAAGTTTGGAGAATGGATATGACTACCCTGCAACTCGTACACAATGACGATATTGAAGCATCGCTGGAATCGCTGAAGGCGGCGCTGCCGGATTTTGCCAAAGATACCCGCCTCAATCTCGGCTCAGTGCTGACGCCGGAAGGCGCGCCGGACCTTAGCCAGGGGCAGATTCACCTGATTGCTCTGGCTTCGGCCTATGCCACGAAGGATGACGGGCTGATCGCCGCCATCCGCACCGAAACGGCGGCGCTTTCCGAAGCGGAAGTGACGGCGGCGAAATCGGCGGCCAGCATCATGGCGATGAACAATGTTTATTACCGCTTCGTGCACCTGGTGGGCGGCGATTACAAAACCATGCCGGCCAAGCTGCGCATGAATGTGATCGGTGCGCCGGGCATCGCGAAAGTGGATTTCGAGCTGATGTCGATGGCTGTATCGGCCATCAACGGGTGCGGCATGTGCATGGAAGCCCACGCGCATGAGTTGACTAAGGCCGGCGCCAGCACGCTTGCCGTGCAATCCGCCGTGCGCATTGCCGCGGTGCTGAGCGCAGCGGCGCAATCGCTGCGCATCGCCGCTGCTTAACCCATACCATGTGACTTTGAAGGGCGGGCTGCAACTCCCGCCCTTTTTTTATCGCTGCTTCTCGCCTTCGGCTGCAAAGACGCGCTGAGCGGCAAGGCGTCGCTGATGTGGATCGGTATAGAGAACGGAGTCTTTTTCATCCGGTGTCATGGGACGCCACTTGTTCATGAAATCGACCAGCGCATCGTGGTTTCCTTTTTCGCCCATCGAATGGCCGACAGGAGGTTCGCGGTAATCGAGATACGTGATGCCGTGATCTTCCAGCCCTTTTTTCAATTCGCGTGCGGCCCAAGGGTAGCAGACCTGGTCGTATTTACCCTGCACAATGGCAATCGGTATTTGCGCCAATGTCTTGAGGGTTTTATCCGATAGCAGGTCGCGTTGGCCGCGGCTTTCGGTTTTTTCGAGGAAGCCGCCATGCATGAAATAATGGTTCTCGATAGTGGCGAAGGTGAGGGCGAAATCAGGGTCTTTAAATCGGTCGAGATTGGATACATCGTGAATACGGTTGCTGGTAATCCCTTCCCATACGGACCATGCCTGGGCATATTCAAGTCTCTCTTCACGTGGCAACTGGAAGTTGCTTAAGCGCTTGTGGTAGGCAGCAACCATGTCACCACGTTCGTTTTTAGGAATCTTTTCGACGAAATTCTCCCAAGCCGTGGCATAGGCGTCTTTCATTTCCTTCGTCTGCATGTCTTTAGGGATGGTATATTCGCCATCGCTCAAATAGGCCCGATAAGCGCCGGGTTTACTTAAATCCTGCTCTTCGGGAGGTTTGTCTTTATTATAGGTGGTGGCGTTGCCCTGGTAAAAGAAATCCAGCTCCGACCGGGTGCAGAGGAAGATACCGCGCAGCGATAAATCCTGCACGTTGTTGGGGTGTGCCCGGGCATAGGCCATGGAGAGAGTGCTGCCCCAACTGCCACCAAACACATGCATTTTGCCGGCGATGCCGAGATGATCGCGCAATGCCTCCATATCCGAGACGAGATAGGGCGTGCTGTTGTGGTAGAGCGCTTTGGCGGGGTTGCTTTCAATCGCCGGATTTTTGCTATCGATATTCGGCGTACTTTGGCCGCAGCCACGCTGGTCGAAGAGAATAATTCTGTAGCGCTTAGGGTCAAAATAGCGGGCATAGGCCTCAGGACTGCCGCCGCCAGGGCCGCCATGCACCACCATCACCGGCTCGCCCGTCGGGTTACCGTAAACGGCATAATGGATTCGATGCGCACCGTTATCGACCGGGAGGAGACCTTCCTGCAATATAGGCGGCTGCGGATATTTCCAGTCGCGATCGGTCATTTTGGTTTGGTTGGCAACTTCGCCCATGATGCACTCCATATATCAGGACAGCACTAACGCGAAATTCGCAGCCAGACAAATGAAGCTTTCGTGACAGCTTATATCGCGGGCGGCAGGCCGGGGATGGGGGCGTGGTTGCCCTTGCCGTCGTTGCTGTCGCTGTTGATCTGGCCGCCGTTGCCGCCGCTGGTGCTGTGGCTGCTATTGGCCACGCGGGCTTGCGGTTGGACAGGCTGGTGCGGAGCGTTATCGTTCGACGGTTTGCTGCTGGCAGCGGGGCTGCTGCTGCGCTCGCTGCTACGTTCACCACTGCTGCTGCGCTCACCACCACGGTTGCGGTTGCGGCCGCCACGGGTGCGGCGTTTGCCGTCGCGGTTGCCGCCTTCGCGGGCTTCACGCGGGGCGCTGCTGCTGCCAACGCTTCGGGCTTCCTGTTCGGCTGCCGCGCCAGGTTTATAATCCGGGTTGATCAGCTTCTGGATGGCGTTCCACTTGATGCGGTCCTCGCCGGTGATGAAGCTGACGGCGGCGCCCTCAGCACCCGCACGCGCGGTGCGGCCGATGCGGTGGATGTAATCCTCCGGCGCCATTGGCAGATCGTAGTTCACCACATGTTCGATGTGGGGGATATCGAGACCGCGGCTGGCGATGTCGGTAGCCACCAGGATGCGGTGCTTCTTGTCACGGAAGGCTTGCAGAACGCTCTCACGCTGGCGCTGCTCGAGATCGCCATGGATGGCGTCGGAGCTGAAACCGCTTTTCTTCAGCTTGCTGGAGAGTTTCTCGGTGCCCATTTTCGAGCGGACGAAAATGATCACGGTGCCGTCGCGCTTTTTCAGCTCTTCCAGCAGCACGTTGTATTTCTCGTCCTGGTGGATATGGCGGACTTCCTGCACGATCTTATCGGCGGCCTTGTTCACCTCGCCCACGGTGATGCGCACCGGGTCTTTCAGATAGCGCTCGGAGATTTTGATGATCTGCGGGGGCAGGGTGGCGGAGAAGAGCAGCGTCTGGCGCTGTTGCGGCAGGAACTTCAGGATTTTCAGGATCTGGTCTTCGAAGCCCATGTCGAGCATGCGGTCCATCTCGTCGAGCACGAGGTAGCTGGTGTCGTGCAGCATCAGGTTGCCGCGCTCGAGATGGTCGATCACCCGGCCGGGGGTGCCG
>FTCM01000044.1_pt1 | contig 26312 bp, 26 predicted proteins | sample 1639791 | NCBI WGS metagenome assembly FTCM01 (sample SAMEA3914869, study PRJEB12502) | metagenome | biome: forest; material: soil | place: USA | collected 2012-03-12 | depth 0.1 m | reverse complement strand
CCGCGTCTGCTGCTGGATGCGGCGGCCGAGGAAACCTGGCTGCATGCGCCGATGCCGGCGGCCTGGCAACAGCTGGCGCATCGGCGGATGACGGAGCTGCATATCGAATCGCCCGAACTGGCGGATGAGGAAGTGTGGCATACGCTGCAGGAGGAACTGCCGGCGGAGGTGCTGGCGCAACTCATCAAAACCATGGAAGCGATGGGCGTGCAGCAGGCGGTGGATGAAACCATCCGCGCCACGCGGGTATCGCGCCTGTGGGGCGAGGTGGTGAACGATATGGACCGGGCGCGGCTGAAGGTGGAATGCAGCGAAGCCGAAGCCGCCATGGGCCGCGAGATGACGGATGAGAACTTCCAGCGCTATATGGCGCTGAAGGGGCAACTGGAAGCGTTGGAGCGTGAGCGCGCGCGGTTTTACCTGGAAGACCCGCTGCCGAGTGCGGCGGGTTAGTGCCGGATGCCTTTGCCCGGATAGTCGCTATGGGTGGCGTGGTCGACATAGCCCTTGCGTCGCTGAGAGCGGATGCCCTCACCGAATAGCCTGGAGACACCTAACCCGGCACCGACGACAATGGCTGCAGCGATGGCGATTTTCACAACAAGAGGAATGGTAACCAGGCCGCCATCCAGTAGGTGATGGGGTTGGCCGGTCGCCGCCGGCTGGTCGCTGGCGGGCTCGGAAGTATCGGTAGTCATAACGGCATTGTTCCTGGTTATTATTTTGCGTCAATTTATGGGTTCCTGATGTCGCTGTGTGTGACGATTTCATGAAAGATGGACGAATTGGCCGGCGTGGGCCGCAGAAACATCATGAAAACCTTGAGTTTGCGTGGGAAATATGCATAGTCGCTTTCGATTCGGGCGGGTGGTGCCCGGGATGTGTGTGATCATAAGGGGTGTCCATGGCCAGCAAAAAGCCAGCGAAGAAACCGACTGCCAGCAAAAGCATCATTAAAAAATTCATTAGTAAAATTACCAAGCCAGCGGCAAAAAAGCCGGCGAAACCGGCGGCGAAACTGGTGGCCAAAAAGGCCGCTAAGCCCGTGGCGAAAAAGGCGGTTCCTAAGAAGGTTACGGCGAAGAAACCGGCCCCCAAGGCCAAGCCTGTGGCCAGGAAAGCCGCCCCGGTAAAAAAACCGATAGCAAAAGCTTCTGTGAAAGTGACGGCAAAAAAACCCGTGAAAGCGGCGGCCGCCCCGGCAAAAAAACCATCCACAGCGGCGAAGAAGCCTCTTGCTAAAGCTGCGCCAGTCACTACATCACAACGCCCCACCCCGAGCGTTAAAAACAGCAAAGCGATTGTAGCGACCCCTATGGCTTCGAACAAAAAATCCCCCACCCCCACCAGCAAGAAAGCGCCGGAACCGGCGAAGGACGCCAAGAAAAAGGGTAAGGTCGGCAAGGAAGCGGCGGGCAGCGGCGCTATCAGCGAGCAGCTGGAAGCGCGTCTGCTGAAGCTCGGCCGCGTGAAAGGCATCCTCACGTATGATGATCTGAACAAGCACCTGCCGGCCGATGAGTTCTCGCCGGAAGTGATCGACGAGCTGATCACCAAGCTGGCCTCGAAGGGCGTAAAAGTAATCGAGCTGCCGGAGGTGGACGATAAGGTGGATGCCCCCTTCGTCGAGGGTGACGATGATGAGGAAAATGCGGCCGGCGCCGCCGCCGCCGGTGGCGAGATGGTCATCGAAGTGGAGAGCGAGAAGGAAGAAGAATCCTACGGCCGTTCGGACGACCCGGTGCGCATGTACCTGCGCGAGATGGGGAATGTGGAACTGCTGAGCCGCGATGGCGAGATCGAGATCGCCAAGCGGATTGAATCGGGCCGCGAGATGATCATCTCCAGTCTGTGCGAATCGCCCACCGTGATGCATATCATCCTCGGCTGGCGCGACCGTCTGAGCGCGGGTGAGATGCTGCTGCGCGAAGTGATCGACCTGGACGCCACCTATGGGGCAGGCACGGAAGATAAGTTCGCCGAAGCCCAGCGCAATGCGGGCGACGCGCCGCAAGAAGAAGAGGAAGAAGAGGCCGACGAATACGATGCGCTCGAAGGTGGCCGCAAAGAGCAGGTCGAAGAGGATGATTATGACGATGAAGCGGTGATGTCGCTCGTCGCCATGGAGCAGGAACTGCTACCGCAGGTGCTCGAGAAATTCGACGATTTCGCCAAGATCAGCAAGCAGCTGCGCAAGCTGCAGGAGAAGCGCCAGTCGGAAGCGATGGGCGAGGGCGAAGTTTCCAACGCCGATAACAAGAAATACGGCACGCTGCTGGCGCAGGTGGTGGAGATCATGCTCTCCATCCGCTTCAACAACATGAAGGTGGAAGAGCTGATGCACACGCTCTACGGCGTGAACAAGCGTCTAATCGCCACCGAAATGCATCTGCTGAAAGCGGCAGAACGCCATGGTGTGAAGCGCGCACACTTCCTGCAGCAATATAATGGCCGCGAGCTTGACCCCGAGTGGTTGAAAGACGTGACCAAGTTGAAGGAAAAAGGCTGGAAAGAATTCGTCGAGAAAGAGAAAAAGACGATCGCTGACCTGCGTGCCGAGATTGGCAAAATCGCTTCCGAGACCGGGCTGGATATCGCTGAGTTTAAGCGTGTAGTGTTCGCCGTAAGCAAGGGTGAGCGCGATGCGGGACGCGCCAAGAAAGAGATGATCGAGGCGAACCTGCGCCTCGTTATTTCGATTGCCAAGAAATATACCAACCGCGGTCTGCAGTTCCTCGATCTGATTCAGGAAGGCAATATTGGCCTGATGAAGGCGGTGGATAAGTTCGAATACCGCCGTGGTTACAAATTCTCGACCTACGCGACCTGGTGGATCCGTCAGGCGATTACCCGCTCGATCGCCGACCAGGCGCGCACTATCCGTATTCCCGTGCATATGATCGAGACCATCAACAAGATCGTCCGCACCAGCCGCCAGATGCTGCATGAAATCGGCCGCGAGCCGACGCCGGAAGAATTGGCCGAGCGTCTGGTGATGCCGCTGGACAAAGTACGCAAGGTGATGAAAATCGCCAAGGAGCCGGTATCGCTCGAAACGCCGATCGGCGATGAAGAAGATTCGCACCTTGGGGATTTCATCGAGGATAAGAACGCCGTGCTGCCGGTGGATTCAGCCATCCAAAGCAACCTGCGTGAGGTGACTACCCGCATCCTGGCATCGCTGACGCCGCGTGAGGAGCGCGTGCTGCGCATGCGTTTTGGTATTGGTATGAATACCGACCATACACTTGAGGAAGTGGGGCAGCAGTTCAGTGTAACGCGTGAACGGATTCGCCAGATCGAGGCGAAGGCGCTGCGCAAGCTGAAGCACCCCTCGCGCTCGCGCAAGATGCGCTCGTTCCTCGATAACTAGCGGTTGGCCTTTTTCGAGAAGTCGTGCGGTACGTTCTGCAGCGTGAAGTGAACCGGCGTGGGTTTGCTCTCATCGAGCGGGATGCTGGCGAACTGGGTGATGCCGATCACTACAATCAGGCCCATGGCAAAGAGCACACCATTGATCAGCTTGCTGGATGGCACGAATTCAGATGAGTCGTAATGCATAAATTCCCCTCGGTTGGTGAAGTCAGTATGTGCCATCCATGCGTCAAGGCGCGATAGCGGGGGTCTGGGTTATTCATCAATAAGAGAGAAACGCTTGCGCGGGCAGGGCGGCTTTGTTACAGCGAAGGCATGACACCGCTCGGAACCAGACTCGCCACACTTTTTACCGGCAAATTCATCGGCCGCGATGAGTTTGGCAACCGTTACTATGAACAGAGCTACGGCCACCGCCATGGCAACAAGGCCAAGCGCTGGGTGATTTACCATGGCATCGCCGAGCCGAGCAAGGTGCCGGCCCACTGGCATGGCTGGCTGCATTACACGCTCGATGCGCCGGTAACGGCGCGCCGCCATAGCTGGCAGCGCGAACATCTGCCCAACCTCACGGGTACGGTGCGGCGCTACCTGCCGCAGGGGCACCTTTTGAAAGGCGGCCAGCGCGCCAAGGCCACCGCCGATTACCAGCCATGGAAGCCCGAGTAATCCGTGCACTGGTGTTGCTTGCCCTGCTGGGGCTTGCTGCCTGCGGCGACAGCGAAACCTATGGCGCCGGCCCGCTGCTGAACACCGAAAGCGCCGAGGACAAGGAAGACGAATCCTGGTTCAAAAGTTTCTATGGCACCGAAAAGTCGGAAGATGCCAAAGAGCATGACTGGTGGGGAAAATATTACGGCTCCGGAAAGTCCCAGTGATTCCCTTGTTGCGCTGCACTACTGCTATTTGAAACCTGATGTTTGGCGTGCTAGCACTCTTCTTCAGAAAAGAAGAACAAGCATAGCAGGACCCATGCCCCTTCCTTCCACCACCGGCGCCCGTCGCCTGTTGCTCTGTATGGTGCTGCTGGCCCTCGCGGCCTGCGACAGCCCGCATCACGATACGATGGCCGCCGCTGCCCCGACGTCGGATCACTGGTGGAGCGATAACTACCTGACCATCGTCGCTGATGCGAATGGGACGCAGGATAGCGCCGTGGCAAAACCTGTCCGGATGAAACTGCCGTAGCCGTTGCATGCGCGAAAGCTGCGTGCTATCCCACTCGCATCCAAGCACGAGGGGACGATGGCCAATAACGCAATTGAAACGGTGATGGGCGCCGTGGTGCTCGCAGTGGCGGGCGGTTTTCTGTATTTCGCCTATGACAATAGCAATGTGAAATCCATCGATGGTTATATCGTGAAGGCGGATTTCGCCAATATCTCCGGCATATCGGTGGGTTCCGACGTGCGGGTGGGCGGTATCAAGGTAGGCACGGTGGAAGCGCTCGACCTCGACCCGAAAAGCTACCAGGCCATCGCCGAACTGCGCGTGAAGGGCGATGTGAAATTGCCGAAGGATACATCCGCCGCGGTGCAGAGCGCGGGCCTGCTGGGCGATAAATTCATCGCGCTCGAGCCGGGTGGGGACGACAAGAACCTCGCCAATAACGATACCATCAAATACACGCAATCGTCAGTCAGCCTCGAAGAATTGATTGGCAAATTCGTGTTCTCCGGCGGCGGGGCCGACAAGGGTGGCAGCAGTGATGACACTAAGGCAGCCGCCGCACCGGCCGCCAGCGCACCGCTTGCAACCGGTTTGAAATAAGTTCCCATGAGCAGGCACACGCAGCGCATGACGGCCTTCGCGGCTGGATGGCTGCTCGCCGCGGCGCCGCTCGCCTGGGCGCAGCAGGCCCCGGCCAATTCGCCCTTCGCGGTGATGAATGCCAAGCCGGCCGCGCCCGTGCCGGCTGGGCAGGACCCCATGCTCACTACCAAGGATACGAAATTGCTGCCCTGGCAGCAGCCGCCCGTAGTGGCGGCGCCGGGCACGCAGGCTTTGCCGGCAGCCATTCCGTTCGGCAAGTCGACCGCCAGCCAATATCAGCCGATTCAGGAAGGGCCGCATACGGCCACGGCCGTGCCGGTGGAGAATATTGACAGCACCATCACCACCAGTGAACCCGCACCGCCCACGCCGCCGCCCGCCGGGGCCGACCCGGCCAACGAAAACCCCGCAGCGCCCACCGAATTGACCGCGCCGATTTTCGCGCCTGAGAACCCGATTATCCCGCGCAGCGCGGAGGTGCGGGTGCTGAACAAGGTGACGGCGCGGGCGCAGACCATCACCATCAAGCCTGGAACGATGGAGACGGTGGGGCGGTTGAACATCATCGCCAGTCATTGCCAGCGCTCGGCGGAGAACAGCCTGCCGGATGCGGCGGCGTTGTTCGAAATCACCGAAACCGTGCCCGGCCAGAAGGCGGCCAAGCCGCTTTTCTCGGGCTGGCTCTATCAATCCAGCCCCTCGGTGACAGCGCTGGAACACCCGATTTACGATGTGACGCTGGTCGCCTGCAACGACCTAGTCGCCAAGCCGAAGCCGATTGAAAAAGAAAAGAAACCGGCGAAAAAATAGGCGAAAGCTTCACCGAACTGTCATAATCCGCCTTCCGGTGGCGTGGTAAGATGTTGGCATGAGTGAAAGTACGCGCGAACAGGACCTCAAGATTCTTCAGGATGCGGTGACCGCTGCTGGCGGTGATCGGCAGATGTTCCAATATCTGAGCAGCATCATGAATGCTGAGTCGAGCAGCCGCTATTCAAAAAACTCGCAAAGCAAGGCCACGGGCCTGTTTCAATTCACCCCCGACACATGGAACCGCATGGGCGGCGGCGATATCTACAGCCCCGAAGACCAGTGTCGCAATGCCGTGAAGCTGGCCAGGCAAAACGCCGAAGGCCTGCAAAAAGCGCTGGGCCATGAACCGGATGCGGGTGAGCTTTATCTGGCGCATTTCGCCGGGCTGGCTGGCGCCAAAGCCGCGCTGGCGGCGCCTGACGATACGCCGATCGGCCAGTTTCTTTCCGCTGGGGCGCTGCATGCCAACAGCAAAAAGCTGAACGGCAAGCAGGGCGTCGTTTTTCGCGGCAAGGATTTTGCCGATTTCACTGCCGAGGATTTGCGCGAATGGGCGGCGGCACGGATGGATGTCGCCCTCGATACCCGCCTGGCCTACGACCGCGAGACCACCCATACCCAGGCAGAGACGGCTAAGGAATTGGCCGACCGCCAGCGCATTGCGGAAGAATTCGGTATGGATGCCAATACGGTCAAGCAGCTCGGCCCGATGATTCTATTTCTCGGCTTTATCTTTCAGATCATCCAGGGCCTGAATGCATCCGCCCCTGTCCAATCGGCGGATGGTGGCGATGGGATGAATACGGATGGTGAGAAGCCCATCGACCCGGCCAGCACCTACAGCAACCTTTTTAGTAACGGCGTGTCGGCGGGAACCACCCTGCCACCCGCCGCTGCCGCTGCTAGCAAAACCCCCGTGCTCCCCGCCGGCGCCCAGGTGCAAAAAGCCGCCGTGGCGGCCGTGGGCGTGAAATAAATCAATTTTTACCAAATTCAGGTGATGTTTACCTGTTGTTAAGGACTGGCGTGGTATTTTGGCATGATGGGAAAGTGGTCTGACAAGACAAAACATCCGCATGCGTGGGCGAGCGATCCGGATATCGGCGCAGCAGCACAGGATTCGGGCTGGGCAGGGCTGACCGGGAACCTGGCGCTGTTCGAGGCCGTGGTGGCCAATGAAAGCGAGGGCGACCCCAATAAAATGAGTGAGACGGGCTGCGCATCGCTCACCCAGTTCCACCCGCAACAGCAACATATGTTCGATAGGTCACAATGGGCGGAAAGAATTCAGGCGAGCTTTAAAAAAGCGGCAGAAACAAAACCGTTTGCGGATGGCGCTCACACGCCGCCACAGGAATTCCCCTCCCATCATCTCACTAAAGCGCAACTGGCTGAACGCCGTAAAGAGTGGCTGGCGGATCCGCGCATTGCGGTGATTTATTCGGGCTATGACCTGCTCGATCATAATGCGCATAACCTGGTGCTGACGCTGCAGGGATATAATGGCGGCAATGTCTATGCGAAAATCCATAACCCGGATAAGAGCACGCGCGTCGGCAAGGATGCCAGCGAATATCCGGGCAAGATCGCAGCGTATCTCTATTATCATGTGCTGCATGATCCGAACCCGGAGCCCTATGCGCAGACGCTGCACCAATTGCTGAACGATGCGGCCAGGATCGGGGCTTATCAACGCGTCTATAACGACATGATCAGCTTCTCGGAAAGCGGCAGCCTGGAAGCGAACCGTGAAATCCAGTGGGCTAATCTGCCGAGTGGCGGCGCACCGCAGATGCTTCCCGATGCGCGCAGCAAAAACGATCCCGCGGTGAAGGAGGCGTTGGAGCTGGGTAAAGACTACGTCGCTGCAACCCATCATGACCATGGCAAACAGGCGCCGGAATTCAAACACTTGAAATTTCACCATGTGCAGCCGAGCGCGCCGCCAGCGCATGATGAAGCGCCGGTGGTCGTAACGGTTATTGCCCCTAGGCATCATAAAACCGAACATGCTTCGCCGCATGACGATCATAGCGCTGGCCGCAGGGGGCAAGCTTCTTCGCCTGGCGGTGAGCCTGTTGTAACTGGGCGTGGGGCGCAACCGCCTGCTCAAGCACCGGCAGCGCATCGGCCAACGCCGGCAGCTGCACATATGGATCATGATAAACCTGCCGCCGTCGCAACGCTGAAGCCACCAGTGGAGCAGACGGAACCGCCTGCACGGAAACATCCGGCGCCCCCGCCGCCGAAGCATTACGGGGATTGGAAAGCGCATGACTGGCATGATCCGGATGCGCCGAAGGCGCCGCCTGCCGCACCGCTGCCAGAACTGAGCGGGCTGAGCCATAGCGTGAAGCAACTGGCGGATTTCGCGGTGTCGGCGGATGACGATTATCGCAAGACGAAGGATTTCAACGTAGCCGGTTACGGCGGCGTCTACTGGACGCTGACGCATGACAAAGAAAATGGTGCCGACATGGTGCGGGCCATGCAGGAGCGCCTGAAAGCCGCGCAGCTTTATGATGGCGCGGTGGATGGCAAGTTCGGCCCCAAAACCCTGGCGGCTTATCAGCAATGGGAACAAAGTGAAGTCGCGGTAAAAGCCAGCAACGTAACAGCCGATGGGCAGATCAGCGGCAGTGAAGTGGCGTTATTGCTGACATCGCCGGCGCCGACACCGGGGGTGAAACCGGCAGCGCCTTCCGCTGCCCGGCCGAAATAATATGTGGATGACATGCGCGTTTTCTTGCGCGCCGGCTGTGCGAGTGCTAAAAATTTCAGCAACAACACAAAACAAAAATAGCTATCGGCAAGTCTGACTCCTCGCGTGCACTCACGCGTCACCGTTCGGGCATGCCATGCACATCACACGACTCATTACTGATCAAGCTACCGATCCGTTTGCGGGGGTAACCTTCCGCAAGGTGGATGTCGAGATCTGCTCGGCCGACCCGGCAGCGCGTGTCTGCCTCACCGATATCGAAGTGCCGGCGCAGTGGAGCTACACGGCGGCGGAAACCTTCGTGCGTTATTACATCCGCCGCGCCGGCGTGCCGGCGGTGCTGACGCGGGTGAAGGAGCGCGATGTGCCCGAATGGCTGTGGCGCGCCGTGCCCGATACGGCGGCGATGCAGGCTTTGCCCGAGGCGCAGCGCACCACGCATGAAACCAGCGCGAAGCAGGTGTTCCTGCGGCTGGCGGGGGCATGGACCTATTGGGGCGTGAAGGCCGGTTACTTCGACCATGATACCGATGCGCAGGCGTTTCACGATGAAGTCGCCGCCATGCTGGCCCGGCAGGTGATGGCGCCCAACTCGCCGCAATGGCTGAATAACGGGTTGTTCTGGGCCTATGGCATGGCCGGCCCGGCGCAGGGGCATTTCTTCGGCGATATCGAAACGGGCAAGCTGAAGCCTTCCAACAACGCCTATGAGCGGCCGCAGCTGCATGCCTGTTTCCTGCATGGCGTGCGCGATGAGCTGGTGAATGAGGGCGGCATCATGCATCTGTATGAGCGTGAGGCGCGGGTGTTCAAATATGGCTCGGGCGCGGGGGCGAATTTGTCGTCCATTCGCGGGGCGGGCGAGGGGCTTTCGGGCGGCGCGGCTACGCCGGGGCTGATGCGGTTCCTCGGCATCGGCGACAAGGCGGCGGGGGCGATTCACGCCGGCGGCCTGCCGCGCCAGGCGGGCAAGATGGTGGTGGTGGATATCGACCATCCGGACGTGCTGGGCTTCATCCGCTGGAAGGGCGAGGAGCAATATAAGGCGGCGGCGCTGATCACTGGCGCGCGGGTGATGCGCCAACATCTCAGCGGGGTGATGGCGGCCATCACGCAGGGCAGCGGCGAGGGGCGGTTCAACCCGCAGCAGAATGCGGCGCTGAAAGCTGCCATTACGCGCGCCAAGCGGGCGATGATTCCGGGCTCGGCTATCGAGCGGGTGATGGCTTACGCGCGGCAGGGTTACCGCGAGCTGCATATTCCGATCTACACGGCCGAGGCGGGGTCGGAGGTGTTCTTCACCGTCAGCGCGCATCAGACCAAGCAGGCGGTGCGGGTGACACATCGCTTCATGCAGGCGGCGGAGGATAAAGAGAAATTCGCCCTGCGCCGCCGCACCGATGGCAGTGTGGCGCGGCATGTGCCGGCGGCCGAGCTGTTCGACGACATCGCCCACGCGGTGTGGGCGACGGGGGGGCCCACCATCCATTTCGCCGACACCATCACCCGCGCCCATAGCTGCCCGGAGACCGACCGAATTCGCGCCTCGACGCCGGCCTCGGAATATCTATTCCTCGATGATACGGCGGCACCGCTGGCGGTAGTAAACCTGCTGGCCTGCGCTGATGGGCGTGGATTCCTGGATCTCGATCTGTTCGCGCATGTGGTGAAATGTGCGACCTTAATGCTTGATATATCTATATCCATGGCGCAATACCCCTCGCGCGCCATGGCGCGGCTTACCTTGGACACCCGTCCAATCGGCCTGGGGATGGCCAACTTCGCGGCGCTGCTGATGCGCATGGGCTATGCCTATGATAGCGACGAGGCGCGGGCGACGGCGGCGGCCATCGCGGGCCTGCTGACGGGCGAGGCGGCGCTTGTCTCGGCCGAGCTGGCGAAGGAGCTGGGCGAATTCGCCGAGTTCAAGAAGAACCGCTCCCATTATCTCAAGCTGTTAGCCGCAAAACGTGATCTGGTGCTGCATGGTGACCGGCAGGACGCGCCGGCGCTGACCAGCCTCGAAGCCCTGCCGCAGCCGGAACTGGCCGATGCGTTGAAACGGGTGTGGGAGCTGGCTTATATCAAGGCTGAGGCTTATGGCCTGCGCCATGCCCAGCTTTCCTGCGTGCCGCCGACCTCGACCATCGCGCGGGTGATGGATTGCGAGACGCTGGGGTTGACGCCGGTGGCCAGCCTGGTGCGTTTCCAGCCGCAGCCGCAGGGCGGGGTGCGCAAGCATCTCAGCAGCCATGTGCGCTATGGGCTTGGCTCGCTGGGCTATAGCCCGGCGCAGATGGATGAGATGGCACGCTATGTGTGCGGCCATCGCAGCCTGCAGCATGCGTCGGCGGTGTCGCATACGGCGCTGGCGGCGCACGGTTTTGGCGCGGCCGAGCTTAAAGCGATTGAAGAGACACTGGCCGATGCGGCGGATATCCATGCCGCGTTCGATCCGTTCGTACTGGGTGAGCGGTTCTGCCGTGAGGTGCTGAAGTTGCCGGCTGGGGCGTTGCATGATGCGAATTTTTCGGTGCTGCAGCATCTCGGTTTCAGCGAGGAGGAGATCGCCGAGGCGGATGCCTATGCCTGCGGCATGCGTACGCTGGAAGGCGCGCCGCATCTGCGCGCCGAGGATGCGGCAGTGTTCGCCGCCGGGGTGAGCGCTGAGGCGCAGATCAACCTGCTGGCAGCGGCGCAGCAATTCCTCACCGGTGGCATCGCCCATACGGTGATGCTGCCGCATGCGACCGGCATGGAAACCTGCCAGGAACTGATCCGCCAGGCATGGCGGGCGGGGCTGAAATCACTCACGCTGATGCGCGAAGGGGCGGCGCTTTATGATGAGGTGGCACTCGATACCGAAGTGACGGAAGATGCCGATGACGCGCTGGTGTTCCGCGAGGCGCGGGCCAGCATTTCCGGCAGTGTCAGCCAGGTGGCGGCGCAGCTGGTGCAGCAGTTCATGCAGGGCCGGCGCGAGCTGCCGCTGCGGCGCAACGGCTTCACGCAGAAGGCGGCCATCGGCGGCCACACGGTCTACCTGCGCACGGGCGATTATGAGGACGGGCAGCTGGGCGAGATTTTCCTCGACCTGCCGCAGGAGCCGGAAGCCTATCGCGCCCTGGCCAGCCAGTTCGCGCGGGCCATTTCCATCGCCCTGCAATATGGCGTGCCGCTGCCGGCATTTGTTGAGGCCTTCACGCGGCAGCAGTTCGCCCCCTGCGGCCCCGTGGAAGGTTCGGATGTGATGCAGGAAGCCAGCTCGCTGCTGGATTATGTGTTCCGCGAGCTGGGCGCGGCATATCTGGCCGATGCGGCGGCGATCGATGCGCCGGTTGGCAATGTGCTGCCGCTGGCGCGCATCGTTTCGCAGTAGTTATTATTTCTTCGATAACGGGTGATGCCGGCTCACCACTTCCACCAGCCGCTGGTCGGTCACATGCGTGTAGATTTGCGTGGTGGCGATGTCGGCATGGCCGAGCAGTTCCTGAATGACGCGCAGGTCGGCGCCGCCTTCGAGCAGATGGGTGGCGAAGCTGTGGCGCAAGGTGTGCGGCGAGCAGCGGGCGGGGTCGATGCCGGCCTTCAGGCAGAGGCCCTTCAACAACTGGCCGAAGCGCTGGCGGGTGAGGTGGCCCTCTTTGCCATGCGAGGGGAACAGCCATGGGGATTCCAGCGGCGTGGGCAGGAATTGCTCGCGCAGTTCCAAGTATTGCTTCAGCGCGGTGAGGGCGGATTGGTGCAGCGGCACCAGCCGGTCCTTGCCGCCTTTACCACGCACGATGAAATAGGGGGCGAACTGGGTGCGGCGTTTAGGGTCGCGCTGGATATGGGCGGTGGTGAGGCCGACCAGCTCGCTGACGCGCATACCGGAGGCGTAGATCAGCTCCATCAGGCAATTCAGGCGGACGCCTTCGAGCGAGCCATCGGCATGGGCGGTGGCGACCAGGGCGGCCACTTCCTCGCGGCTCAGCACTTTCGGCAGGGTGCGGGCTTTGCGGGGGGAGCTGGTGAGCAGCACCGGGTTGTCGGCGCGCACGCGTTCGCTGATGAGGAACTTGAACCATTGGGTGAGGGCCGAGCGGCGGCGCGCCAGGGTGGCGCTGGCCATGCCGCGCGCGGTGAGGTCGGCCAGGTAACTGCCCACTTCGGCATGCCCCATTTTTTCCATATTCCAGCCGGTCTGGGTGGCATGCTGAAAGAAGTCTTCAAGGTCGGTTTTGTAGGAGTTCATGGTGGCGAGCGAGCTGCCACGGGTGGAGATGAGCATCTCCAGAAACGCATCACGCCACCCGAGCCAGGAAGCTGGGGTGGCGTGTTTCATTGCGTTCGCTGAGGCGACTAGTGAGCCGCAGCAGGCGCCGCCGGAGCGGTGCCCGGGGTGGTCGCAGCAGCCGGAGCAGCAGCGGCCGGAGCCGGCGCAGCAGCGCTCGGTTCGGTGCTGGTGGTCGGGGCCGGAGCGGCTTCAGCCGGGGTGCTTTCTTCCGACGGCGGGGTGGTGACGTCGCCAGCAGTGCCGGCAGTCGGCGCGCCCTGCTCGGTTGCGCTCGGGGCGGTGGCGGGAGCGGCTTCGGTAGCCGGGGTGGCGTTATTGATGGTTTCGTTGGCGGGCACTTCTTCGCTTACCGCCTGGTTCGACGTGTCGCCGCCCGCGGTCATCGCGATGATCACGACGGCAACGATGGCCACCGCAGCAAGGATGATGATCAGGTTTTTGTTCTTGTCTTGAGTAGCCATATAAGCCTCTGTCAGGAGTTGAAGTTGAATTTGTGCGGCAAAGCCGGTATCTATCTGCTCCTTAAATTAAAAAGAGTCAATCATTTGAAATGACGCATCCGGAAATAGTGCAGGCCCATGATTCGACTGGCATTTTGACGCGGCCCGAAGGCTGGCGCACGCGCCCGCTGGTGCTGGTAGGGCTGATGGGTGCGGGCAAATCCACTGTCGGCCGGCGGCTGGCGAAGAAGATCGGCTGGCGGTTCGTCGATTCGGATGAGGAGATCGAGGCGGCGGCGGGTTGCAGCGTGTCGGATATTTTTGCCATCCATGGCGAGCCGATTTTCCGTGATCTGGAAAAGCGTGTGATCGGGCGGTTGCTGAAGGAGGAGCCGGCGGTAGTGGCCACCGGCGGCGGCGCCTGGATGCAGCCGGAGGTGCGCGAGATGATCAGGCAGCACGGCACGTCGCTGTGGTTGCGGGCGGATGTCGAGGTGCTGCTCGAGCGCGTGTCGCGCCGTGGGCACCGGCCGCTGCTGGAGACGGGCGATAAGCGCGCCATCCTCACGCGGCTGATGGGCGAGCGTTACCCGGTTTACGGCGAGGCAGATATCCTGATCGATTCCGGCGTCGGGCCGCATGAGGAAGTGGTGAAAGCCATCCTCGCATTGCTGGGGGAGAAGGCATGAGCATCGAAACACTGGAACTGGCGCTGGACGCCCGCAGCTATGCGATCGTAGTCGGCGAGGGGCTGCTGGCGCGGGCGGCGGAATATATCGTGCCGAAGCTGGCCGGCAAGCGCGCCGTGATCGTGACGGATACGAATGTAGGGCCGCTTTACGCCGGTAAGCTGAAGGCGGCGCTTGAAGGTGTACAGGTGGACGTGCTGGTAGTGTCGGCGGGTGAGGGTAGCAAGTCGTTCGCCTCGCTCGAGACGTTGCTGGAGCAGTTGCTGGCCCTGAAGCCCGACCGCAAAACGACCATCCTGGCGCTGGGCGGTGGGGTGGTGGGCGACCTGGCCGGCTTCGCGGCGAGCATTCTGCTGCGCGGGGTGCCGTTCATCCAGATTCCGACGACGCTGCTGGCGCAAGTGGATAGTTCCGTCGGCGGCAAGACGGCGGTGAATGCCAGGGCCGGTAAAAACCTCATCGGCAGCTTTTATCAGCCGCAGTTGGTGCTGGCCGACACAAAAACATTAAACACACTGAACGTGCGTGAGCGGCAGTGCGGGTATGCGGAGATTATCAAATACGGGCTGATCATGGATGCGGCGTTTTACCGCTGGTGCCTGGCGCATGGCGCCGCGGTGGTGGCGGGTGAAACAGAAGCGGTCAAGCATGCGGTGCTTGCTTCCTGCCGGATGAAAGCCGAAGTGGTGGGGGCGGATGAGCTGGAGGCGGCCGGGCGGGCGCTGCTGAATTTCGGCCATACGTTCGGCCATGCGCTGGAGGCGGAGACGGGCTATGGCGACCGACTGCTGCATGGCGAGGCGGTGGCCATCGGCATGGTAATGGCCTGCCGGTTGAGCGCGCGCATGGGGCTGCTGGATGCCGGTGTGGAGCAAGAGCTGGCGGTGCATCTGAAAGCGCTGGGGCTGCCGGCGGTGCCGAAAGATATCGATACGGCCTGGAAGCTGGATGGCATCTGCAGCCATTTCGCCAGCGACAAAAAGGCCGAGCATGGCGGGCTGACATTCATTGTGCTGGATAAAGTGGGCGCGGCGAAAGTGGTAAAGCAGGTGGACCCGGCGCTGGTGCGCGATGTGGTCGCATCGTTTGTGGAGTAGGGCATGGGTTCGGGCGTGATTGTCGATCTGGTATTGCTGGGGGTGCTGGTGCTGTTCTCGGGCTTTTTCTCGGGCTCGGAAACGGCGATGACGGCGGTGAACCGCGCCCGCATGCATGCGCTGGCGCAGGAGGGCTCGCGTCGGGCGACGCTGGTGAACAACCTGCGCGGCAAGAAGGAATCGCTGATCGCCACGCTGCTGCTGGGCAATACGTTCGTGAACATCGCCATCGCCTCGCTGGCGACGGTGACCTGCGTGCGTATCTTCGGCGAAGAATACGGGCCGATTTACGCTACGGTGATCGCCACGCTGGTGGTACTGGTGTTCGCCGAGGTGCTGCCGAAAACCATCGCCATCCACCATGCCGACCGCATGTCGCTCATCATCATCACGCCGCTGAATTTCATCGTGCGTATCCTGTGGCCGGTGACAACGGCGGTGCAGTGGGTGGTGCGCGGGCTGATGCGTTTCCTGGGCGTGGATTTCGAGCATATCAGCGATATCTCCTCGGGCATGGAAGCCATCCGCGGCGCTATCGAGCTGCACCATTCCGAGGGGCAGGTGGAGAAGGACGACCGCGATATGCTGGGCAGCATCCTCGACCTCAACACGCGCGAGGTAGGCGAGGTGATGGTGCACCGTAAGCAGGTGGAGTCGCTCGATATCGGCGAGGACCCGGAGGCGCTGATCAATGCCGCCATCGCCAGCAATCACAGCCGCATTCCGCTTTATAAGGACCATTCCGAGAATATCATCGGCGTGCTGCACCTGAAGGATTTGCTGCGTCTCATCCGCCAGCAGAAAATCGGCATCACGCGCGAGATGATCCGCCGCATTGCGCAGAAGCCGTGGTTCGTGCCCGAATCGACCAGCCTGTCCGACCAGCTGGATGCCTTCCGCGGCAAGCGCAAGCATTTCGCCTGTGTGGTGGATGAATACGGCGCCTGGCAGGGCATTGTGACGCTGGAAGATATCATCGAGGAAATCGTCGGCGAGATCGACGACGAGCACGACCCACTGGAAATCGCCGATGTGATGCCTTTCGGCGAGCATGCCTATAAGGTGGCGGGCATGGTGACCATCCGCGACCTGAACCGCCAGCTGGGCTGGAACCTGCCCGATGAAAACGCCTCTACCGTGGCCGGCCTGGTGCTGCACGAGGCGCGGGTGATTCCCGATGTGGGGGCCAGCTTCGAGTTCTTCGGCTACCGCTTCACCATCGCCGAACGCAAAGCCAACCAGATCACCCTGCTGACGGTGGAGCAGCTGCCGGACGACGATGACGCGCAGGAATAGTTTTAGTAGCAGCTTTCGCCGCGCTGGGGGCGAGCCCTCCAGCACTGCCGCTCCCCCCTCGTTCGCCACGCTTCGGCTCGCGCAGCTTCGGCACTACGCGCGGCAAGAGTTCTTTGTGTGAGCAAGCAACCCTATATCATTGAGATGATCTCCCAGGGACGCTATGTGAAGGTGACGGCGGTGGACCCGGTGACGGGGAGGGAAGCCGTGATTGTGGGGGATGCCGCGCAGGGGCAGGTGCTGCTTTCCCGCCTGGCCGTGCGCAAGCTGGAGATGCTTTTGGCCCGGAAATAGGCCGTTTTTTGGCGGATTGTCACATAATCTTCACATTCAAATAAGGCTAATTAGTCTAATTTTAACTAATTAAGTATAGGGTGGATTGTGCGCATTGCGTGCAGCAACAAAGGACGGGCTTGAGGTAATTTATGGCTGACAACGATACACGGCCAACAGCGAATATCGGCGACGGTCGCTCGGCAGAGAAGGCCGCAACGCACCTGGCTGCCAAAGCCGGAGATCCGCAGGCGATGGAAACGGCGTATAAAGAGATGCAAAGTGCGCTGAAAGGCCAGGCCATGAACGGCCCGAATGTGTACGGCTATTTCGTTGGAAAGATCAATGAGTTAGAAGACTCGATGCGTTATGATGAAGGGCCTGATCTGGTGGTTGCATCGCGTTTAGATGCATTGCGCTATGCCATGACGCAATACAGGGTGCGTGAAGAAATCTCCGATGCGCAGCAGAATCCCGATAAATATAAGGACCGTTTTGATGAAGACGGTGAATTTATTCTATTGCCGGAAAAATACCCGACGCTTGAAGAATATTCCCGTCATGTAGAGAGCGATGCGAAGGATTACATCACGAACCGGCAGAATGCGGCGAAACCGAACCTCCAGCTTTGGGCAGAAAAAGTCATCGGTGACGATAGCAGCCGAATGGAGCGCGTGAAAAAGCTTCTCTATTGCGAAGCGGAAGACCTTGTCCCCAGTACAGTGAGTGATGAGGAAGCGGGCAAGGTAAGCTGGGCCTCCATCGACCAATCCCTTACGAAGCTGGTGAATGCGCCGAAAGGCAGCAAAAGGGATGCCAGCGATGTAAAAGATGACCTTCGTGACCAGGCCGATATGGCCAGAGGTGTGTTCGATCACCAGCATGGTGATAATGAGTGGGCTTTGCAGGTTTTCCAGAAATGGCGCCATAGCGGCGGCAAACCGCCGGGCGACGCTGCGGTTCCTGCTCAGGATGTAAGTTCTTCGTCGGTTACTGCCGATGCCGGCGCGAGCGCTTCTGCCAGCTCAGGCGAGCTAAAGGTGGATAGTGGCGGCCCGGCGGATGATAGTGGGGATTCTTCGCCCGCCGCGGCGGATAAAAATGCGGCCGCCAAACCGAAGGCCGTCGCTGGAAAAGCCAAAACGGCGGATGATAAATCCAAAGAAGACGCAACAGCTAAACCCAAAGACACCAAGCCCAAAGCCAAAGCAGATGTCGATGCGCCGGCGGATAAGCCCGCGCCAGGACATAAGGTGTTTGGGATTTACGATTACATTTCGCCGGAAACGCAGCTGCATCTTGAGCAGTTGAATGCGGAATTTGATGATAACCGCTACAGCACCGGTGGCCACAACACGCAAAACTTCAAAGACGGCAAGCCTGATCTGATGGATTGTGCCAACGGGCCGAAAACCCAAAAGGCGATCGCGCTGTTCAAGAAAGAGCACCATATCGCGGCGGATGCGAAATTAGACGAGGTGGAGAAGGCGATTGCAGCAGCGGCAGCGGCGCTCAAGCCGTCTGCTACGGACATTCAGCCGCTGGATACGACTTCCAAGCCGATTACCAATACATTGCCGCCAGAAGAAGCGGTAACACAGGATGTTAGTGATATCGCCGACCTGTTGAAGGCAGGGAAAACGTTAAGCGATCAGGCCGTGAAAGAAGATACCATTAAACTGACCAAAGACATTCTGGCGCTGCCGGATAAGGGGCTAAAGGACGATTCGCGCAGCAATGTCGAAGGGCTGATTAGCCAGTTGAACAAAGCGGGCGTGACTAAGGATACTCAGGATACGGTGTTGAAGCCGTTGCTGGATGCTTATGCGCAACGCACGAGCGTGCAGGCGAAGTAAGGCCCCTTTCGCAAGATAATAAGCCGTCCAACGGCAAGTTGGGCGGCTTTTTCTTTGGTTGCCTCGGGGGCAAGCGGCTGCTAGGGCTTATGGCTTTGAAATTAAAGCCGGGGTTGCCGTTATGTTCAAGCGTATGTTCCTCAAGAAAACCATCGCGCAGATTCAGCACGAGGCATCCCATACAGGGTTGAAGCGGACGCTGGGGAAATGGAACCTCGTTAGCTTAGGCATCGGCTGCATCATCGGTGCAGGGATTTTCGTGATGACGGGCACGGCGGCGGCGCAGCATGCGGGCCCGGCTATTATTCTGTCGTTCGTGTTCACGGGGATTGCCTGCGCCTTCGTTGGCCTGTGCTATGCCGAGCTGGCCTCGCTGCTGCCGATTTCGGGCTCGGCCTATACCTATGCCTATGCCACCCTGGGAGAGGTGTTCGCCTGGGTAATGGGCTGGCTGCTGCTGCTGGAATATGGCGTAGCGGCTTCCACCGTGGCCGTGGGATGGTCGGGCTATATCAATAGCTTCCTGCTGGGCTTTCACGTGATGATTCCGCCGGAACTGACCATGGCCACCAACCAGGTAATCACGGTGACGGAAGTGTTCCGCGATCAATTTATCGCCAAGGGTTATACCTTCGCGGCCGACGGTACGTTGTTGACGGCAGCAGGTACGGCGGTGCTGGGCATTTTCAACCTGCCGGCATTCCTCGGTATCATCATGGTGGGAACGCTGCTGGTGGTGGGTGTGAGCGAGTCGGCCAAGGTGAATAACGTGATCGTGTTCATCAAGCTGCTGGTGGTGATTATGTTCGTCGGCATCGGGTTCTTCTATGTGGACCCGGCGAACTGGCACCCGTTCATTCCCAAGCAGACGGCGCCCGGCGTGTATGGCTGGGATGGGATTTTCCGTGCGGCATCCATCATCTTCTTTGCCTATGTGGGCTTCGAGGCGGTGTCGACCGCGGCGCAGGAAGCCAAGGACCCGCAGAAGGACATGCCGTTCGGTATCCTGGGGTCGCTGCTGATCTGCACTATCCTCTATATGGGCGTGGCGGCGGTGCTGACGGGCATCGTGAAATACCCGGCTCTCAACGTGGCTGACCCGATGGCGGTGGCGGTGGATACGATCGGCCTCGGCTGGTTCGCGTTCGTGATTAAAATCGGCGCTATCACGGGCCTCAGCTCGGTGATGCTGGTGCTGATGTACGGGCAGACGCGCATTTTCTATACCATGAGTGCTGATGGGCTGCTGCCGCGCAGCCTTAGCAAGCTGCATCCGAAATTCAAGACGCCGTATATCAATACCATCATCGTGTCGGTGATTGTGGCGCTGGCGGCAGGGGTGACGCCTATCAGCCTGCTGGGCGACCTGGTGAGCCTGGGCACGCTGCTGGCATTCATCATCGTATGTTTCACGGTGCTTTACCTGCGCAAGGTGGAGCCGAACATGCCGCGGCCGTTCCGTACGCCGGGTGCGCCGGTGACGCCGGTGCTGGGCATTCTCACCTGCGGCTACCTGGTCTATTCCATCTTCTTCGGCAATGACGCGGCGGGACATATCGTGCTGACGGAAAGCGGCACGAAAGTGCTGCAATATACCGGGCCGTATGTGATCGTGGGGGCGCTGATTTACTTGTTCTATGGCATCCGCCATAGCCGACTTTATCGCGATAAGCTGCCGCACGTAATTAAAACGGAACTGACACCTCCTGAAAAATTGTAGTAAAATTGCGGTTATCCGCAGGTTTCAGTCCTAATAGGTTCTTTATGCGGGCGGCGATAATGTCTGCTGGTAACTGACGACAATTTAGCGGGAGTACCACCATGAACCAGAAGAAGAACACTGTCCTGATGATCGAGGATGAACCCTCGATCCGCAAACTGCTGACCATTACCCTCGAGGGCCGCGGTTTTCGCGCGGTGGATGCGGCGGAAGGCCGTGCCGGCGTCCGCCTGGCCGCTTCCGTGAAGCCTGACCTCGTACTGCTTGACCTCGGCCTGCCGGATATGGATGGCAAGGAAGTGATCAGCGCCATCCGTGAATGGAGCCAGGTGCCGATCATCGTGTGCTCGGTGCGTAGCGACGATGCGGAAGTCATCACCGCGCTGGAAGCCGGCGCGAGCGATTATGTGACCAAGCCTTTCAACCCGGAAGTGCTGTTGGCGCGCATCCACGCCAACCTGCGCAAAGCAGCGACGGAAGAGGCGGGCGAGCCGGAACTGAAAAACGGTCATATCCGTATGGACCTGGTGCGCCACGAGGTATTCCTCGACAACACCAAGGCCGTGTTCACGCCGAAGGAATATGATCTGCTGCGCTATTTCCTGATGCATCGCGGCAAGATGCTCACCCACAAACAGATCCTGCGCGATGTGTGGGGCCCGGCGCATGGCGACGACATGCAGTACCTGCGTGTTTACGTCAGCCAGCTACGCGAGAAGATCGAGCGCGATGCGTCCGACCCGGCCTATATCATCACGGAGCCGGGGATTGGCTACCGCATGGAAATCATCAAGCAGGAAGAGGCCGCACCGGCCGCTGCCTGAAAGGGTGACCTTCGGGAATAAGATAACGGGCGTTACTCAATGGGTAATGCCCGTTTTTTATGGTGATGTATTACCTTAAAAGCCGCCGCCGGGGCGTTACTTCACCTGCTCCTGGATCACGTCCAGCAGGTCTTCCATGATGAAGGGTTTGGTGACGTAGCCGCAGGCGCCCATCTCATAGGCGGTGTCCTTGGTGCGCTGTTCCTTGCGGACACTGAGGATGATGACGGCGGGGCCCGGCCGGCCGGCAGGGGCGGCGCGGAGGATTTCAGGCAGGATGTCGAGCCCGTCGCGGTCGGGCAGACCCAAATCCAGCACCACTACATCGGGGTGGATTTCTTTGTATTTGTCGATGCCCTCCTGGGCGGTGGAGGCTTCATGGAAGCTGGCCCCCTGCGATTGCAGCGAGATACGCAGGAAGGTGCGGATGGACGGTGTGTCATCAATCGCGAGGATACGTTTGTTGGTGAGGCTCATGCCGCGTTCTCCATATTGTCGGTGGTTTGGGCGCGGCGCCATTGGGGGAAGATCAGCGTGAATACCGCACCGCCTTCCGGATGGTTGCGTGCCTCGATTGACCCACCCTGCGATTGCATCATGGACCGACAGATGGCTAGGCCGAGGCCAGTTCCTGCCACTTGGCTGTCAGTCCGCCGCAGGCGGGCGTATTTGTCGAAAATCTTGTCGAGCTTGTCGGCGGGGATACCCTCGCCATGGTCGCGCACGGCGATGATGAATTGCGAACCTTCCGAATAAGCCTGGATGGTAATCTGCGTGCCCTGCGGCGTGTATTTCACGGCATTGTCGAGCAGGTTCTGCAGCATCTGCTCGGCGCTGCTGGTGTCGATGAGAATCTCGCGGCCGGTTTCGTTCGGCAGTGCGCCGAGATGGTGGTTGGCCAGGCGATGGCGCATGCGGCGTTCGGCGCGGCGGATGATGTCTTCCGGCGCCACCCATTCTTTCTTGAAATCGATGGTGCCGCTTTCAAGGCGCGTCATGTCGAGGATGTTGGTGATGAAGCTGTCGAGTCGCTGCGCTTCTTCCAGTGCGGTGGAGATCAGCGTGGCGCGATGCTCGTCGGAAAGTTTGGCGCCCATGGTCTGGTAAACCGAGAGGGCGCCGATGACCGAGGCGAGGGGGGTTTTAAGGTCGTGCGACACCGAGGAGAGCAGCATGGAGCGCAGCTTTTCGCGCTCATCCCGCAGGCGGGATTCTTCCATGATCTGCCCTAGCTCGAACCGCTCGATGATGAGGGCCACCTGGTCGGCCAGTGCGCCGAAGAGACGACCGGAGGGAATGTCGAACCGGTCGGGATCGGCGATTTTTACGGCCATCACGCCGATTTCGCCCTGCGAAGTGAGCAGTGGCAGGAAACGCCAGCCGAGGTTGCTGGCATAGGTGGAGCCGAGGCCGGTGGCCTTGCTTTCCAGCCAGCAGCGCTGCAGCGCATCGCGCTCGGCGTCGCTGAGATCGACGGCTTCGGGGTAGGCCAGTTCGAGCAGTGTGGGGTTGAGGGCGGCGGGCAGGTAGAAGGCCACAGGGCTGCCGAGAATGACGGTGATTTCTTTATGCAGCGCAGTGACGGCTTCGGTGCGGGTGCGGTAATCCATCGTTACCCGATGCAGCTGGAACAATGCATGGGTGCGCTGGGCGCGGGTGGCATAACGCTCGCGCTGCGCGAAGCTCTGGCTGGTGAAGAAGGAGAGGGCGAGCGCGGCAATGAAATAAAGGCCGAGCTGGTAGACATCCGACGGGCGGTCGAGCGAGAGCGGGCCGTTGGGGGCGATGTAGAGCAGCGCATAGGTGAGGGCGCTGACGGTGGCGGTGAAAATGCCGGCGAAGAGGCCAAACCGCCCGGCGCTGAAGGCGCAGGCCAGCAGGTAGAAGACGATGATGCTCTCGCTGCCGATATTTACTGTATGCGAAAACAACGCCAGGATCTGCAGCACGGCGGTAGCGACGGCCACCGCCATGACGCAGGTGATGCCCTCGAACAGATTGAACTTGAACATGGTCACCCAGTGAGGGGTGATGGGCACGACATCGGCAGCGTTGTCGACAGTGATGATGCGCAGGCCGGTGGGCGCTTTGCGGGCGATGGCCGTGGCATGGCTCCGGCTGAAGAAGGTGTCGCGCCGGTGGGGCAGCACCAGTAGCTGCACCGGGTGGCCACTGGCCTGGCGCTCGATCAACAGGCGGATGAGACCGGAACGGGCGGAATGGGCGAAAATATGGGTGGTTTTGGCGCCCATCTGCTCGGCAAGGGCAAGGGTGGCGAGGGTCTGGCCCGGCTCGTAGCGGCCTTCCTGATGGGCGACTTCGATATGAACGATTTCCCAGGAAACGCCAAGGTCACGCGCCTTTCGGCGGGCCATGCGCAGCAGTGGCAAGGGGGTGGCGACATCCTCTACCCATACGAGCACGGTTCCCTGGTTGCCGGCATCATCCATCTGTCGGTAAGCGTCCATCCACCCAATACTATAAGCTAAAAATGCATATTATATCAATTCTCGGCTCCGGGGCATAAATTTTCGATTAGGGGTCCCCAGTATTACCAGTATTAATAGATCATATGGTTATGCGCCCGGGTCGCGTTCCCTACTTGGCGGCTTATGAGGCTGGACTTATATTCGCAATTGCCTGTAGGGCTTTTATACCCGCAGGTAGAAGAACAACGTCCCACCACCAATCCATCAGGGAGATTTTTATGCGTAATACCCAAACGGCAGCCCAACGTGAAATCAAGGCGCTGCGCGCCGAAGTCGAGCGTCTGCAATCGCTTGCCAAAACCAAGGCCGCTTCGGTGCAGCATGACGTGAGCAATGTCATTGGCATCGAAGACATCCGCGATTTCGCGAAAGAAGCCGGCAAGAATGCGCGCCGCTTCATCCGCGACACCCGTAGCCAGGCGGTGGACCTGCGTGAAGACGCTGAAGGCCGTATCGCCAGCCACCCGTTCCGCTCGGTAGGCCTTGCTGCCCTGGCCGGTGCCGTGTTCGGCATGCTCTTCAGCAGCACGCGCCGCTAGGGGTTTTTATGGCAGGGAATTTTTTGAACCTTTTGCGTGGCAGCTTGTGGGTGCTCAGCCACGCAATCCCCGATCCGCAGGCGTTGCGTAAGCCGGTGCGTATGGCACTGGCGGGCATCGCCCTCGCGGCGGCGGCGGGTTCACTGCTGGCCATTGCCTTAGTGGCAGGGCTGGTGGGGCTTTACATGTATCTTGGCCAATCCGGTGTTACGCCGGGGGCCGATCTAGCCATCGTGCTCGGCGCGGGTGTGGTGGCGATCGGCTTCGGCTATCTGCTGATGCGCAAATGGGTGGGCGAACTGCCGACGCATGTGCATGCGCTCTACCATCCTCCGGGCAGCCTGAGCGATGTAGTGCAGCAGGTGGTCGGCGGTTTCTTCGATGGTTTCAGCCGTAAGGCTGAACGTGCCGCTGAAGAGACGGATGATGCGATCGATGACGCGATCGCATCGCTCCTTAAGCGCCTCGAAGCGCTTGAGGAAGCCAAGGAGCATACCGATGAGGTGGTGCTCGACCTTCAGCGCACAAAGCGCAATCCACGTAAACATTAAAAGACCTAGGAGTTTCTATGCGTTCATTTACCTATTTTTGTCTGGCAGCGACGGCGCTGATTTCGACGGCGGCCCTTGCCGAAGTTCCCATGCTTTCCGGCGGTGTCGGCAAAGTCGAACGGGCACAGATCGAGGCGCAGCAGGGCGATTACGATACCAAGCTGGTCTTCTCCGGCCAGGGCGGTGCGTTCGTCGCCAACGTGCAGGTGGACGTGACGGATAAGAGCGGTGCCAGCGTGGCCTCCATCCTTACCGATGGACCGATTCTGCTGCTGCAACTGCCGGCCGGCACCTACCATGTGCATGCCGCCACGCGCAACCACGAGAAAAGCTTCAACGTGACGGTTTCCGGCAAGGGCCTGAAAACGGTGAATACGGTGTTCCCGATCAAGGACAATGCCGAACTGACCGATAGCAACGGCGCTTACCTGCCCAAAGAAGCGCCCGATGGCAGCTATGTGCCGTCGGATAGCTATTAATGCGCCGAGCCTGTTTAACCGCAATTGCAACACTGGCCGCGCTGGGCGCGGCCAGTAGCGCATTTGCAGCTGTAGAACAGGATGACGAGCGTACCTTCTCCATCAACTGGGAAGACGATATATGGAACGGCACCGATGCCAACTATACCAACGGCATCCGCTTTTCCGTCGCCGGGCGGCAGGATGACGTGCCCGACTGGCTGGAGGATACCGCCGATGTGATGCCGTTTTTCGATGCCCGCGGCTCGAAACGCTGGCAGTTCGCCTTCGGGCAGAACATGTATACACCGAAAAATTACGAGCTGACGACGCCGCAGCCGAACGACCGGCCCTATGCCGGCTGGCTCTATGGCAGCGCCGGCCTGACATCGGACACGGGCAGGACGCTCGATAATTTCAATATCACGTTGGGCATCGTCGGCCCGTCGTCGCTGGCCGAGCAGGTGCAGGAGACGGTGCATGACGCCATCGGCTCGCCGCACCCCATGGGCTGGCAATACCAGTTGCATGACGAGCCGGGCGTGATTGTTTCCTATGAGCGCAAGTGGCGTAACCTCTGGCAGGTGAACCCAGGCGGCTATGGCTTCGACGTGACGCCGAGCGCCGGCGGTGCGGTGGGCAACATCCTCACCCAGGCCAGTGTGGGCAGCGTGGTGCGTTTCGGCAAGAACCTGCCGACGGATTACGGCCCGCCGCTGATCAACTCCGTGCTGACGGGGACGGATTATTTCGTTGCCAATAAGAACGACGACCTCGGCTGGTATATTTTCGCCGGCGTGCAGGGCGACGCGGTGGCGCGCAATATTTTCCTCGACGGCAATACCTTCCGCGACAGCGCGCGGGTGAATAAGGAAGATTTCGTGGGCGACCTGCAGGGCGGGGTGGCCGTGACCTATCACGGCGTACGCTATGCCTATACCGAAGTAGTGCGCAGCAAGGAGTTCAAGACCCAGGATGACGGCGATTCCTACGGCGCCCTCACGGTTTCCTGGAAATTCTAATGCTTTTTCAGTTGCCGTGCCCGGCAACGCTGCTATGTTCCCGCCCCGTGTGCCGCCTTAGCTCAGCTGGTAGAGCACCTCATTCGTAATGAGGGG
>FTCM01000036.1_pt1 | contig 30884 bp, 28 predicted proteins | sample 1639791 | NCBI WGS metagenome assembly FTCM01 (sample SAMEA3914869, study PRJEB12502) | metagenome | biome: forest; material: soil | place: USA | collected 2012-03-12 | depth 0.1 m | reverse complement strand
GTTTTTCACGTCGGCCAGTTTGAGGGGCTGCAGCCAGCTCTTGAAAATCGCTTCGCCATACGACGTGCGCAGACGCTCGCGCACGCGCTCCCAACGGGCAAAATGGTCAGGACGGCGGGTTTGAATAGAGGAAATCTCGTTCATGTGTTTTTTCTTCTCTTGTTATGCTTGCTGCCATGGCAGGTCGTCGGCTTTCCAGCCGTTCAGTCTGCCACGCTGGTGGAACGAATCAGAAGTTCCCTCGAATCCGTCGGACACATTGTAGCAGGTGACGTAACCTGCTTCCGTTGCCGCGATGGCGGCATCGGTCGAGCGTCCACCCGTCTTGCACAGGAAGTATAACGGCGTGCTCTTATCGGGCACTTGTGCTTCCAGCTGTTCCAAAAATTGCGGGTTAAGATCGTAGTTCGGGTAAAACTTCCAGGAGATGGCCTTTACGCTTTTGCCGATCGATTCCAGATTGGGCAGCCCGGAAAACATCCACTCGGCATGGGTACGCACGTCGATCAGCTGCGCCTGCCTGTCGGTGCTTAGTGCCTGCCATGCTTCCTTCGGGGAAACATCGCCGGCATAAGAAACGACCGCATTGCGCATAGCCAGAACCATTTGCGACCCATACGTGGGATGAAAGAGCTCACCTGAAGGACTCAGGCAAAAGGAAAGGGTTTGCGAACCCACATGGGCCGCGACACACACAAAGTTGGGAGATGTAGTGGAGTGCTTCTAGGCTTAAGCAGCGCCCAGCGACTTGATGCGCTGGTGCAAACGGCTCACCTTACGCGAAGCGGTACCGAGCGACAGAACGCCCTTGCTAACACCACGCATGATTTCAGGTTGAGCGTTCTTGAGTGCTTCTTGCGCAGCCGTCTGATTGCCACCTGCAATTGCCGTCTCGACCTTCTTGATGAAGGTACGGATACGGCTCATGCGCGAACGGTTTACGTCCGTACGGCGTTCAGTTTGGCGGATGCGTTTTTTTGCCGACTTATGTTGTGCCATGGTTTGACCCACTTACGTTTTTAAAAGTTGTTGTCTCGTTATCGAGGCTGCGGAACCTAGTGGTGTGATCCATTAGGGTCAAGCGATTTTCGAGGGGTTTTTGAAAGAATTTTTCTTGCCCAAGAAATCGCTCATTTTTTCGTCTTTTTTCCCCGTGTTTCTTTTCGACGCGATTCTTTCTTTTGACAATGCGGACAAAAGAAAGTAGCGCGCCCTGCCTGGGTGATTTCTTCAATCTCGGCACCGCACGCAACGCAAGGCTGGCCGCGCCTTCCATAAACATTGAAGTGATGCTGAAAATATCCTGCCTCACCATTCGCGCCGGAAAAATCGCGCAGTGTCGAGCCACCGGATTTGAGTGCCGCGCGCAGTGATTTTCGGATCGCTGCGATGATCGCTTCCGAATCCCCGGCAACGAGGTGTGCAGGAGTGGTCGGATGGATACCCGCCAGGAACAAACTTTCACTCGCATAAATATTGCCGACACCGACCACCAGCTGCTGGTCCATCAGGGTGGGTTTGATGGGGCCTTTCCGCTTCAGCAAAGCGGTCTTGAGATAGGCCGGCGAAAAGACCTTTTCCAGCGGTTCTGGGCCGAGATGCGCCAATAGATTATGCTTTTGTAAATTCTTTGTTTTTTCCAGAAGCATCAGGCCGAAACGGCGGGGGTCGTGAAAGGCCAGCAATTGGCCGTCTTCCAGGGTGAAAAGCACGTGATCGTGCGTGCGCGGCTTGTAGCCTTTGGCCGGGGCCAGCCGGAAGCTGCCGGACATGCCCAGGTGGGCGATGATGGTCTCGCCCGAATCGAGGTCGAAAAGCAGGTATTTGGCGCGGCGGCGGATGGCTGAAACACGGCAGCCAGACACGCGTCTGGCGAAATCGGGGCTGAACGGCACCCGCAAATCGCCCCGGCGCAGTTCCACCTTGGTGATTCGTTTACCTTCCACCCCCGGCAATAGCGACAGGCGGGTGGTTTCGACTTCGGGTAATTCGGGCATAGGCACCTCCTCCATATATATATGGCACGTGGTGCACGGGAATGCCATGGGAGCTTGTATCCTAAGGAGAAACCCGCTAGGCAGGCCGCCATGAACGAGCAGCAGAAAGCATCTTTCGGCTTCAAGGAAGTGGACGCCAGCGCCAAGCAGGGCATGGTGGGCGCCGTGTTTTCATCGGTCGCCGGCAGTTACGACATCATGAACGATGTGATGAGCGCAGGTATGCACCGCCTCTGGAAGGATACGTTCGTGCGGCAGGTGAATGCCGGGCCGCAGGCGGCTATCCTCGATCTGGCGGGCGGCACGGGCGACATCGCCGTGCGGCTGAAGAAGCGCACGGGCGCCAAAGTGACCATCTGCGATATCAATGCCGATATGCTGTCGGTGGGGCGCGACCGGCAGTTCGACCGGGCGGAAAGCGAAGGTTTGCGCTGGGTGTGCGGCAACGCCGAATCGCTGCCGGTGCCGGATCACTCGCAGGATATCATCACCATCTCGTTCGGCCTGCGCAATGTGACGCATATCGATAAGGCACTGGCCGATATCCATCGTGCGCTGAAGCCGGGCGGACAATTCCTGTGCCTGGAGTTCAGCAAGGTGGTGGTACCGCCGGTGGCGAAAATTTATGATCTATATTCCTTCCATCTTATTCCGAAATTCGGTGAGCTGGTGGCGAAGGACCGTGAGTCGTATCAGTATCTCGTCGAATCCATCCGCAAGTTCCCGTCGCAGGTGGAGTTGAAAAAACGTATGGAGGCCGTGGGCTTTTCGCGCGTCAGCTATAAGAACCTTACCATGGGTGTAGTAGCCATCCACCAGGGCTGGAAAATCTGATGCTGAAAGATGTGCGCTACAGTTTACGCCTGCTCGGTATCGCCTGGACGCTGGCGCGTTACGATGCGCTGTTCGGGCTGCAGGCGTTGAATGTATCGCCCTTTGTCACCGGCACCGCGCGCCTTGTCGCCCGCCGGCGTACGGGCTTGCGGCCGGGCCAGCGGCTTTCGCTGGCGCTACAGGCATTGGGGCCGAGCTTCATCAAGCTGGGGCAGCTGCTATCCACGCGTGCCGACCTGGTGGGCGAGGAAGTGGCCGAGGACTTGACCGAATTGCAGGACCGCCTGCCCCCCTTCCCCGCCGCTGCGGCGCGCGCGATGATTGAGGAGCAATTGGGCGGCAGCATCACCACCCTGTTCGCGCAGTTCGATGAGGAGGCGCATGCCGCTGCATCCATCGCGCAGGTGCATTTCGCGGTAACGCATGCGGGGCGCGAGGTGGCGGTGAAAGTGCTGCGCCCGGGCATCGAAGAAGCGTTCAAACGCGATATCGACCTGTTCTTCTGGCTGGCGCGGCTGGTGGAGCGCCGGCTGCCGCAATATCGCCGCCTGAAGCCGGTAGCGGTGATCCAGACTTTCGCCACCACCACCGAGCTGGAACTCGATTTGCGTTACGAAGCAGCCGCCGCCGAAGAGCTACGCGCCAACACCCAGAACGATATGGATTTCTATGTGCCGCAGGTGGAGTGGGACCTCACCGCCCGCCGCGTGCTGACCACCGAGCGCATCCGCGGCTTCTCGGCGCATGACGTAGCCGGCATGCGCGCCGCCGGCATCGACCCCGATGCCACCATGCAAAAAGCCGCCACTGCCTTCTTCAACCAGGTGTTCCGCGACGGGTTCTTTCATGCGGATATGCACCCGGGCAACCTGTTCGTGCTGCCCGATGGGCGCCTCGCGCCGGTGGATTTCGGCATCATGGGCCGTATTGATCATGAGAACCAGCTGGTGCTGGCAGAAATCCTCTGGGCCTTTATGAAGGGCGATTTCATGCGTGTCGCCGTGCTGCATCGTCAGGCGGGGTGGATTCCGCCGCATGTGCCGGTGGAGCAGTTTGCGCAGGCCGCGCGCGCCGTAGGCCAGCCTATCATGGGCAAAGCGCTGAACGAGATTTCGGTGGGCCGCCTGCTGGGCCAGCTGCTGCACATCGCCGAGACGTTCGAGATGGAAGCGCAGCCGCACCTGTTCCTGCTGCAGAAGACGATGGTGACGGCAGAAGGTGTTGGCCGCTACCTGAACCCCAACGTGAATATGTGGAAGCTCTCCGAGCCGCTGATCAAGCAATGGGCGCAGGAGCATTTCTCGGTGCGGGCGCGCCTGAAACATATCCGTCACGAGGTCACCGATATCCTGCGCGATGCGCCGCGCGTGCTGCGTGGGTTGAAGGAATATCTGGAAACGACGAAGGAGGAAGGCATCACCCTCTCCCCGCAATCGCTGTCGAAGTTGGAAGAGCAGCGTGCGGCCCATCACCGCCAGTGGTTGAAGCTGGGGTGGAGCGCGCTTATCTTAGCTGTGGCCACGGCTGCCTTTTTCGTTGCCCAAAGCCTCCGGGCGGCCTAAATACATCGCCTGAATGTAATTCGCTGGAAACCACATGGCACTACCCAGAAGCATCCTGCTGATCATCACCGGTTCGGTGGCCTCCTACAAGGCGCTGGAGCTGATTCGGCTGTTGAAAACCGAAGGCGCGGAAGTGCATGCCATCCTCACCCGCGGCGGCAGCAGGTTCGTGACGCCGCTGGCGGTGTCCTCACTCACCGGCACCAAAACATATGACGACCTGTTCTCGCTCACCGATGAGGTGGAGATGGGGCATATCCAACTGTCGCGCATTGCAGATGTGGTGCTGGTCGCCCCCGCCTCGGCCGATATCATGGCGAAGATGGCGCATGGCATCGCCGACGACCTGGCCACCACCGCGCTGCTCGCCACCAACAAGCCCGTGATCATCGCACCGGCGATGAATCACATGATGTGGCACCACCCCGCCACGCAGCGTAACCTGGCGCAGTTGAAGATCGATGGTGTGCAGGTAATCGACCCGACCGAAGGCCCGATGGCCTGCGGTGAATTCGGCATCGGCCGCTTTGCCGAACCGGCGGCGATCGTAGAATTCTTGAAACAAACGCCGAAGAAAGAAGTGCTGAGTTTCGCCGGCACGGATAAACTGCTCGCCGGCAAGCGCGCCATCGTCACCAGCGGCGGTACGCGCGAGCCGATCGACCCGGTGCGTTACCTGGGCAATCGCTCGTCAGGGAAGCAGGGGCATGCAGTAGCGGCAGCGCTGGCCGAGGCTGGGGCGGATGTCACGCTGATCAGCGGCATTACCGAATTGCCGGCACCGGCGGGGGTAAAGGTGGTTTCCGTCACCACCGGCGCCGAGATGTTGCGCGCGGCGGAAGCGGCATTGCCAACAGATATTTTTGTCGGCGCGGCCGCGGTGGCCGATTGGCGGGCGACGAAAGTGGCGGAGCAGAAAATCAAGAAACAGCCGAAGCTCGATATCCTTACCCTCGAATTTTTACCGACAGACGACATCCTCGCCACCATCGCGCAATCGGCTGCCCGGCCGGGGCTGGTGATCGGCTTCGCAGCGGAAACCGAGAAGCTGGGCGAATATGCCGTCGCCAAGCGCACCGCCAAAAAAGCCGACTGGATTGTCGCCAACGATGTGAGCGGCCATGTGTTCGGGGCCGACGAAAACGAAGTGCTGCTCATCACCCCTGAGGGCGAAGAGCAGTGGGACCGCATGAGCAAAACCGCCGTCGCCGCGCGTCTGGTCAAAAAAATCGCCGAGCATTTCGGCGCATCGAAACAGAAGAAAGGAAAATCCGCATGAGCCAAGTCACCATCGCCGTTACCCGCCTGCCGCACGCGCAGGACCTGGCGCTGCCCACCTATGCCACCGAACACAGCGCGGGGATGGATTTGCTCGCTGCCGTGAAAGAGCCCTTGACGCTGGGCACGGGTGAGCGCGCGTTGATTCCCACCGGCCTCTCCATCGCCCTGCCAGATGGGTATGAGGCGCAGATCCGTCCACGCTCCGGCCTGGCGCTGAAGCACGGGATTTCGCTGGTGAATGCCCCCGGCACCATCGATGCGGATTACCGCGGCGAGATTGGCTGCATCGTCATCAACCTCGGCTGGGAAGATTTCGTGATCGAGCGCGGCATGCGCATTGCGCAGATGGTCATCGCGCCCTACAGCCGCGCCGCCTTCTCGGAAGTGGTCGAGCTGCCGACATCGGCGCGCGGCGCCGGCGGCTTCGGATCCACCGGCACGCGGGGTTAACGATGCTGGTTCCGTCGCGCAAAATTTTCTACGCGCTGGAGGCCGTACTGTTCGTGGCGTTCAATGCCAAGAACGGCGCCGTGGCTAGCCGTGACATCGCCGAGCGACAGGGGCTGCCGGCGCGCTACCTTGAGCCGATTCTGCAGAAACTGGTGCGTGGCGGCATTTTGAAATCGGTGCGTGGGCCGCAGGGCGGCTATATTCTCGGGCGCGAGCGCCGGCGCATTACGCTGGCCGATATCTGCGCCCTGCTCGACGCGGAAGAGGCGCTTCCCACCGCCACCATGCCGCTGGGCGAGCTGGTGCTGAACCCCGTGTTGACCGAGGCCCAGCGCGCCTGGACGGCGCAGTTGGCCAGCATCGATATGGCGAGCTTATGCGAGCAGGCGGCGGCTAAAGGCATCGCCCCGGCATTCGAAACACTCAACGATTTCACGATTTAGGAGGAACCCATGATCCGCCCTGCAACCGACCATCTCGACGGCCCGCGCGGCCGCATTTACGAAAGTATCATCGAAACTGTGGGCAGCACGCCGCTGGTACGGCTGAACCGCATCGCCGAAGGCTGCGAGGCGACGATCTACGCCAAGCTGGAATTCTTCAACCCCCTCGCCTCGGTGAAAGACCGCATCGCGCTTGGGATGATCGAGGCCGGCGAGAGAGAAGGGTTGCTGAAGCCGGGCGCCGTGCTGGTGGAACCGACCTCGGGCAATACCGGTATCGCGCTGGCGTTTGTGTGCGCGGCGAAGGGTTATAAACTCATCCTCACCATGCCGGAATCGATGTCGCTGGAGCGGCGGAAAATGCTGAAGTTCCTCGGCGCGCAGCTGGAGCTGACGCCCGCCAGCAAAGGCATGCGCGGCGCCATCGAAAAGGCCGACGAGATTGTCGCCAGCACGCCCGGTGCGCTGATGCTGCAGCAATTCAAGAACCTCGCCAACCCGGCCATCCACCACCGCACCACAGCGGAGGAAGTGTGGAAGGATACGAACGGCACGGTGGATGTGTTCATCGCGGGTGTCGGCACCGGTGGTACCATCACGGGCGTGGGCGAAGTACTGCGCGAGCGCAAGCCGGGCGTGAAGCTGATCGCCGTGGAGCCGGAGGACAGCCCCGTGCTTTCCGGCGGCAACCCGGGGCCGCATAAAATCCAGGGCATCGGCGCCGGTTTCGTGCCGGATGTGCTGAAGCGCGAGCTGATCGATGAAGTCATCACCATCAGCAACGCCACTGCCTTCGCGACGGCCCGTGAAGTGGCGAAGACGGATGGGATTCCGGCGGGTATTTCGTCCGGCGCTACCATCGCGGCAGCGCTGGAAGTGGCCAAGCGACCGGAGATGAAAGGCAAGGTGATCGTCACCATTATTGCCTCCACCTCGGAACGTTATATCTCGACGGACCTGTTCGCTGAACTTTAGTGGATGCCGACCAACAGCGCCGCTATGTGCGGCAGACGATGCTGCCGGAAATCGGCGCGGCCGGGCAGGAAAAACTGCTGGCGGCACGCGTGCTGGTGATTGGTGCCGGCGGGCTGGGTGCGCCACTGATCACTTACCTCGCCAGCGGCGGCATCGGCCATCTCGGCATCATCGATGATGACCGGGTGGAGCTTTCTAATCTGCCGCGCCAGACGCTCTATGAAACCGGTGATATCGGCCGGCTGAAGGTAGAGGCCGCTGCCGACCGCGTGGCGGAGTTGAACCCGGGTTGTGAATTCACCACCTACCCCCTCCAACTCGCTGCCGAGAATGCCGAAGAACTTATTGCGTCATATGATGTAGTGGCCGATGGCTGCGATAATTTCGCGACGCGCTTTATCGTGAATGAAACCTGCGTGAAGCTCAAAAAACCCTTGGTCAGCGCCGCTATCAGCGGGTTCGAGGGGCAAGTCATGACCATCATGAACGGCGGCCCCTGCTACCGCTGTCTGGTGCACCCGAAAGCGCCGGAGGCCAACACGTGCCGAGAATCCGGCGTTATCGGCCCGCTGGGCAGCATCGTTGGCGGCATGCAGGCGCTGGAGGTGATGCGTGCAGTGCTTGGTTTCCCGGCCCTGGTGGGGAAACTGGCGGTTTATGACGGCAAAACCGGCCAGCAGCGCATGGTGCAATTAGCGAAAGATACCGCCTGCCCTACCTGCGGGCATTAATCGCCCAGCACCACGTTCGGCGGCATATTGCCGTCGATGAAGCTACGGATGTTGATCAGCACGCGCTCGCCCATTTCGGTGCGGGATTCAACGGTGGCCGAGCTGATATGCGGCACCAGCACCACATTCGGCAACTTGCGCAGTTCGGCGGGGATGTTAGGGGCGTGCTCATACACATCCAGCCCGGCGCCGGCGATGACTTTTGCTTCCAGCGCGTGGGTGAGCGCCTGCTCATGCACCAGGGCACCGCGGGCGGTGTTGATAAGGTAGCTGGTCGGCTTCATCAGGCGGAACTGCTCGGCGCCGATCATGCGATGCGTCTCGGGCGTGTGCGGGCAATGCAGGGTGACGATATCCATCTCCTGCAGCATATCGTCCAGCGTCGGCCAGTATTCGGCGTTGCCGAATTCTTTTTCCACGTCGGCATGCAAACGGGTGCGCTGGTGATAGTGGATTTTCATATTGAAACCCAGCGCCCGGCGGGCCACCGCCTGGCCGATGCGGCCCATGCCGACAATGCCGAGATTCTTACCGTTCACCCGGTGGCCGAGCAGGTGCATCGGGCTCCAGCCATGCCAGCTATTGGTGCGGATTTCCTGCGCCGCTTCCGATAGCCGGCGCGGCGTGGCGAGAATGAGGGCGAAGGCAACATCGGCCGTGTCCTCCGTCAGCACGCTGGGGGTGTTGGTGATGATGATGCCCTTCTTCTTCGCGTGTTTCAGGTCGATGTGGTCGACCCCCGCGCCGAAATTGGCGATGAGTTTGAGTGTGGGCAAGCCATCCATTATCTCGGCGGTGATGGCGTCGCTTAAGGAGGGTACCAGCACATCGCAATCCTTAGCCAAGGCCAGCAATTCGGCCTTAGTGAGGGCGCGCTCATCCTGCTTGGGAGCGGCCAGCTCGAACAGTTCCCCCATGCGACGCATGATGGGTTGGGTGAGGTGACGGGTGAGGCATACGCGGGTCATGGACATTACCTTAGCTGCAAGTGTATAAAGCCTCGAAGGGGAAATTTCAACGATGCTTCGCAGCTGTAAAATTGCCATAGTTTTGATGCTTGTCGCGCTGAGTGCGCATGCGGAGGATACCTCCATCCTCAACCCTTCCGGCCTGCCGATTCCGCGCTATGTGTCGCTGAAATCAGGCGAGGTGAATGTGCGCGTGGGGCCGGGGCAGCGCTATCCCATCCGCTATGTTTATCATCGCAGCCACCTGCCGGTGCAGATTGTCGAGGAATTCGCTCATTGGCGCAAAATCCGCGACTACGAGGGGGCGACGGGCTGGGTGCATAAGACCATGCTCGATGGTCACCGCACCGCAATGATTCTCGATAAAACGCAAAATCTTTATTCCCGCCCCGAGGTGACCGACCAGCCCATCATGCAGGCCGATGCCACCGTGGTGGGCAAGCTGCGCGCCTGTTTGCCCGATTGGTGCATGCTGGAAATCGAAGACCGCAAGGGCTGGATCCGCAAAGCGGATATCTGGGGCGCCAGCCGCGAAGAAGTGTTCGAGAATTAATTAGATGTTCGCCGATCGCGCGTTCTGCGCGACAGCTCACGCGGCTCAGGGCTGAGCGGTCTACTGACCGCTAGTAGCCTGTCATAATCCGGTCGACCAACTGCTTCACCGTCGGCACGAAGCCGTTGCTGTAGAAGGGGTCGGTGGCGAATTTGTAGGCGTTGTGGCCGCTGAACATGAGGTTGTTGTCGATACTGCCGCCGCGCACGATATCCTGCAGCGTTTTCTGGATGCAGAAGCTACGCGGATCGGCCTTTTTGCCGGTGGTGTAATCATCGTGGTCTTTCCAGTTGCTGAAACGGCAGTGGCTGAGGCAGCCCATGCATTCCACCTGGTCGGTATGAATTTCAGCGGCCTTGTCAGGGGTGACGAAGATGAACGTGTCATCCGGCGTTTTCATTGCTTCGGTGAAGCCGAGGCCAATCCATTGGTTGATCTTCTCGAAGTCTTCCGGCGTGACGTAATGCGGGCGCTTGCGCGGGCCGAAGCCATAGGGCTCGGTGCGGTAGCCTTCCGGCTCGGTGCTGAAGGCTACCTGACGCTCGCCGCGGGCGCGCAGCTCTTTGATGAAGCTGTTATTCACAGCCGAGCTGTAAAAGCCGGTGGGCGAGAACTGGTTCAGGAACACATCGCCCTTCTTCAGCGTCATCAGCTTTTCTTTCCAGGCGGCGGGGATGGGGCTTTCCGTCGTCAGCAGCGGGCGGGTGCCGAACTGGAAGGCGATGGGGCCGATTTCGGGGTTGTCGAGCCAATGCTCCCAATCCTTCAGATGCCAGGCCCCGCCAGCCATGATGATGGGCACATGGTGCAGCCCCACCTCGTTCATGAAGCGGCGCAGCTCGGCCACGCGAGGAAACGGATCCTCGGGGCGGTCGGGGTCTTCACTGTTGCTGAGGCCGTTATGGCCGCCGGCCAGCCAGGGGTCTTCATACACCACGCTGCCCAGCAGATCGGCATATTTGCTGTAGGAGCGCTTCCACAAAGCGCGGAAGGCGCGCATGGAGCTGACGATGGGGTGGTAATAAATGTTATATTTCGCGGCGATCTCGCTGAGGCGGTAGGGCATGCCTGCACCGCAGGTGACACCGTGGATCATCCCCGGCGCGCCTTCCAGCATGCCTTCCAGCACGCGGTCGCAGCCGCCCATTTCCCATAGCACATTCACATGCACGCGGCCTTCGCCGTTGCTGATCTCATGCGCGTGTTTGGCGTGGTCGATACCGGCGCGGATGCCGAGCTGCACCAGCTCCTCGTGCTTCTCGCGGCGGGTGGTGCCTTTGTAGACGACCGGAATCGGGTTGCCGGCATCGTCGAATTCCACCTGGTTCACGCCGGAAATCGTACCGACGGCCCCTGCCCCGGCAAATGCACCGGCGCTGTAGCCGTTGCTGGCGCCAACTCCTTTCCCACCTTCGATGATGGGTAAAACTTCGCGGCCGGAAACCATTACGGGTTTCAGTTTGCGCGTGAAATCGGCGGTCGCGGTAGCGGTCATGGTTTTTCCAGTTTCTGTGTCAGGCCGCGTATATAGGGGGAAAGCCGGGCCGCGCCAAGGAAATTCTAGTGGATTTCGCCCCAATGCCGGCCGATGCCCGCTTCGACCGTGAGGGGCACGGAAAGCGAGGCCACCTGCTCCATCGCGCGGCGGATGCGGGGGGCCAGCCCGGCGGCCTCGGCGGCGGGTGCTTCGATCACCAGTTCGTCATGCACCTGCAGTAGCATTCTGGCATTTGAACCCATCAGCAGGCCATCCACCGCAATCATGGCGCGTTTGATGATGTCGGCGGCGGTGCCTTGCAGCGGGGCGTTGATGGCGGCGCGTTCGGAGAATTGGCGCATGCCGCCGTTCTTGGCGTTGATGTCGCGCACATGCACCTTGCGGCCATAAAGCGTTTCGACATAGCCGTGCTGGCGGGCGAATTCGACGGTGCTATCCATATATTCGCGGATACCGGGATATTGCGTGAAATATTTGCCGATATAATCTGCCGCCTCGGCACGGCCGATGCCCAGGCGCACCGCCAGCCCGTGCGCGCTGATGCCGTAGATGATGCCGAAATTGATGGTCTTGGCGCGGCGACGCAGCTCGCCTGAAACTTCCGTCACCGGCACGCCGAACATCTGGCTGGCCGTCACCGCATGCACGTCGATATTGTTGCGGAAGGCTTCCTGCAGCGTGGGAATGCGTGCCATATGCGCGAGCAGTCGCAGTTCGATCTGCGAGTAGTCGGCACTGATGAGGCTGTAGCCTTCCGGCGCGACGAACGCGGTGCGGATGCGTTTGCCCTCCTCGGTGCGGATCGGAATATTCTGCAGATTCGGGTCGGAGGATGAGAGGCGGCCGGTGGTGGTGGAAGCCATGGAGAAACACGTATGCACCCGGCCGTCGCGCGGGCTGATATTGTTGGCCAGCGCATCGGTATAGGTGCTTTTCAGCTTGGCGAACTGGCGCCATTCCAACACCTTCGCGGCGATCGCGACGCCTTGGGCGGCGAGGTCGTCGAGCACCTGCGAATCGGTGGTGTAGGCCCCGCTCTTGCTGGATTTTTTGCCGCCCGGCAGGCCCAACTTATCGAACAGCACCTCACCCAGTTGCTTGGGCGAGCCGACGGAGAATTCGGTGCCGGCGAGTGTCATGATTTCCTTTTCCAGAATTGCCAGCTTGCCGGCGAATTCCTCCGACAGGCCGGCCAGCTTGCCGGTATCCACCGAAATCCCTGCCTGTTCCATCGCGGCGATGACGGGGATAAGCGGGCGCTCGATGGTTTCATAGACCGTGGCCACATGCTGGCGCGGCAGCTCGTGCTTGAATAATTCGTAGAGGCGCAGGGTGAAATCGGCATCCTCGGCGGAATAGGCGGTAGCGGCGTCGATATCCACCTGCGAAAAAATCTTCTGCGATTTGCCGGTGCCCACCACTGCCGTGAAAGGCGTCATCGTATAGCCGAGATAGGTTTGCGCCAGCAGGTCGAGCCCCTGCGCGTGCAGACCGCCATGCAGGCTGTAGGACATCAGCATCGTGTCGCCGATGGGGTCGATGCACACGCCGTATTTGCCCAGCACCACCAGGTCGTATTTCAGATTGTGGCCGATTTTCAGTACGCCGGGATGGGTGAGCAGCGGCTGCAGCAGCGCCAGCGCGCGGGTGAGCGGCAGTTGATTGTCGGCCAGCGCCTGCACGGTGCTGGTGGGCGCGGCATCGAACAGGCTGCCCTGCCCCACCGCCGCGCCGGCCTTCTCCACCACATGTGCCAGCGGAATGTAGCATGCCCGGCCCGGCGCGGTGCTGAGGGCGATGCCGACCAGCTCTGCCTCCACCGCATCGAGCGCCGTGGTTTCCGTATCGAAAGCCACCACGCCGGTGCGGATGGCTTCGTCGATCCAACGCGTGAGCGCCGCTTCGTCGCGCACGGTTTCGTATTGCGCGGTTACCGGTTCGGGCGTGGTGAGGGTGGACACTGGCGCCTGCGCATACATACCGCCCTCCGGGCGCAGCGCCTTTTTCGGTGCGGCAGCTTCTGTATCCTTCATGCCGAGGCGTTTGAGGATGGATTGGAAACCCATCTCCTCCAGAAATACCTGCAGCTGGATGTTGTCGATGGGTTGGATATCGAGCGCGCTGAGGGGCAGCGGCACGGGGGCATCGCAGGTCAGCTCCACCAGCTTGCGCGAGATGCGGGCGGCTTCGGCGTGCTGCGTCAGCACTTCGCGGCGCTTAGGTTGTTTGATCTGGTCGAGGTTGGCCAGCACGCTTTCCAGGTCGCCGAACTGGTTGATCAGCTCCGCCGCCGTCTTGGGACCGATAGAGGGGACGCCGGGCACGTTATCCGTCGCATCGCCGATCAGCGCCTGCACCTCCACCACCTTATCGGGGGTGACGCCGAATTTCTCCAGCACCTCGGCGGCGCCGATGGTTTTCTGCTTCATCGGGTCCAGCATCGCCACACCGGGGCGGATCAGCTGCATCAGGTCTTTGTCGGAGGAGACGATGACGACTTCTAAGTTTTCCTTGCGGCCCTCGCAGGCATAGGTGGCGATCAGATCATCCGCCTCGAAACCCTCCAGCTCGACACCTGGGATATTCAGCGCCTTTGTCGCCTCGCGCACCAAGGCGAACTGGGGCACCAGGTCGTCCGGCGCCGGCGGGCGGTGGGCTTTGTATTCGGGGTAGAGCTGGTTGCGGAAGCTGGCGCGGCTGGCATCATACACCACGCAAAGGCAGTCGTTGGCGAATTGCTCGCGCAGCTTGAGCAGCATGTTGGTGTAGCCGAGCACTGCGTTCACCGGCAGGCCCTTGGCGTTGGTCATCGGCGGCAGGGCGTGGTAGGCGCGGAAGATATAGCCCGACGCATCGACCAGCACCAGGCGCGCGGCGTCGGTGGGCGGGTGTTCGGAGGAATGGTCTGGCGCGTTCATGGTTGCTTTTTACCGCAAATCGGGCAAGTGCATAGCGCTAGTTGATGTTTACCACCACCAATCGCGCGAAGGATGATCCATGGCTTCCACCCTCTCCGGCCCCGAGCTGAAACCTGCCGGCGGCACGGCTAAGAAACTGGTCATCTTCCTGCATGGCTATGGCAGCAATGGTGACGACCTGATCGGCCTGGCGCCGCTGATGCGTGACGGCCTGCCGGATGTGCATTTCCTCTCGCCCAACGCACCTGCCCCGTGCGGCATGGGCGGCTGGGGGTTCGAGTGGTTTCCGCTGATCGACCGCAGCCAGGCGGTGATGAAAGCGGGCGCCGAAAGCGCCGCGCCGATTCTGGATGCGTATATTGATGCGCAGCGCGAGCGGTTCGGCTTGCAGGATAGCGATATCGCCCTGGTCGGTTTCTCGCAGGGCACGATGATGTCGCTGCATGTGGCATTGCGGCGCAAGCAGGCGCTGGCCGGCGTGGTCGGTTTTTCCGGTGCGATGGTGGGCGGCAATGAGGGTGTAACTTCGCGCCCGCCCGTCTGCCTCATCCATGGCGATGCGGATGACGTGGTGCCTTTCCAGGCCATGGCGCATGCGGCGCATCAGTTGGCCGGTGCCGGTGTGCAGGTGGAAACCCATGCGCGCCCCGGCCTGCCGCACGGTATCGACCCGGAAGGGATTGAGACTGCGGTGACGTTTTTACAGCGGGTGTTTAAGGCTTAGTGCCGACGGCTTCGGCGATGGTTTGAAACCCGTCGCGCGCCAGCAGTTCTACCAAACCAAGGTTGATTTCCCCAACCAATCCGAACCCCTGATAGATGAGCGCGGTATAGAGCTGCACGACCGACGCGCCGGCGCGGATTTTCTCGTAGGCATCCGCCGCACTGCTGACACCGCCAACGCCGATGAGCGGGATGGTGCCTGCCGTAAGGCGATACATATCGCGCAGCACCTGTGTGGATTTCTGGAAAAGCGGCTTGCCGCTGAGGCCGCCCTGCTCGGTGCTGCTGACACCATCGCGCGCGATGGTGGTGTTGCTGACGATCAACCCGTCGATATTTTCCTCACGTGCCACGGCGGCGATGGCTTCGAGCGCCGCCGCATCATTATCCGGCGCGATTTTGACGAAAATGGGCTTGGCCACCGCGAACTCCGTGCGCACATCGCGCACCGCCCGCACCAGGGCGCGCAGTTCGTCGCCCGCCTGCAGGGCACGCAGGCCGGGCGTATTGGGCGAGGAGATGTTCACGGTGATGTAATCGACCAGCGGATAGAGCGCACGCATGGCGGTGGTGTAATCGGCGATGGCATCGACGCTGTCCTTATTCTTGCCGATATTGCCGCCGATAATGCCGGAGCCGCGCGATTGCAGGCGATGTGCGGCAGCTTCCACCCCTTCGTTATTGAAGCCGAGGCGGTTGATCACGGCCTCTTCCTCCACCAGCCGGAACAGGCGCGGCTGTGGGTTGCCGGGCTGTGCGCGCGGTGTGACAGTGCCGATTTCGACAAAGCCGAAGCCGGCCCGCAATGCGCCGCCGTAAGCCTCGGCGTTTTTGTCGAAGCCGGCGGCGAGGCCGACGGGGCTGGGCAATTTTAACCCGCAAAGCTCGGTGACAAGCGCGGGGTGGGTGAAACCGGATTTCGGCGCGACGCCCATCTGCAAGGCACGGATAGCGGCGCGATGCGCGCGTTCGGGCGGCAGCAGGAACAGGGCGGGGCGAAGGTTACGGTAGCAGCTCATGCGGCTGCTATAGCGCGGAAGCTAGCGCGAGGCAACGCGCGTGCTGACGTTATCCGGCGCGTGCAGCGAGAGCATGGGGTTCATGGTTTCATCGCCCTTCTTCAGGCGGTAGTCGAGATGCGGACCGGTGGAGCGGCCGCTGGAGCCGAGCGCGCCCACTTGCTGGCCCTGCATCACATGCTGGCCGATACGCACGTTCTGCGCGCTGAGGTGGTTATAATAGCTCTCGCTGCCATCGCGGTGTTTCACGGCGACGAAATTGCCGAAACCCATGCTATGGTCGACCTGGCTGACGACGCCTTCCGCCGTGGCCAGGATGGGCGTACCGGCGGCGGCCGAAATATCGATGCCGCCATGGAAGCTGGCATTGTGATTGAACGGATCGGAACGGAAGCCGTAGCCGGAACTGATTTTCTGCTCGACGCCCGCCGGCAGCGGCCAGGCATGGCGGATGCTGGTGGTGGGGGATTTCTCGCCATTCAGAGCGGCGTGGAAGCTCTCGGGCTCGTCCTCATCATTGTTGCCGCCGAAGAGGGAGGCGATGGTGGCATCGGCCCCGGCAGGTGCGGCAGGGGCAGTGGTCGCAATGGCGGCCGGTTTCGGTGCCACCGGCGCCAGCGGGCGCACCACTTTCACGTCACTATCCGTATGCGAGATTTGAATGCCGCTGGTGCCCTGGAAGGTGGGGTTGGGATGCAGCTGGGCGCGGTCGATGCGCATGAAACCGTTGTTCAGCGCCTCGCGGTCGGAACGCAGGTGCTCGACAGGCACCGCCTTCAGGCCGTTATTGCCATTCACATGCAGCACCATGTTATCGCGCACCGGCTGCAGCGACATGAAATGCGCCGTGCCCACCTGCGAATTGGCGTCGGCCATCACGAACGGCTCTTCCTCGGCATGCGCAGACACCCCCAGGCCGAGGGCCAGGATAGCGATCGCAGCATATGTCGGGTTCAGTTTCATGACGCGGGTTTTGCAAGCCTTGTGCCAACGGTGGTCAATTAGCCGCAGTGTTGCGATAAAAAACGCCTCCTGGCTACCATGAATAGTAATTTAGTTTACTCAGCCCCCCAGATATTGTCGGCTAGCGGCTAAATAAACACTGTCCAAAACAGGATGAACCGTCACTTGACCCACCTTCGCCGCACCCTGCTTACCAGCTGCGCCCTGCTGACACTTTCCGCAGCGCCCGCCCTCGCCTACGACCAGATGGCCGAGGCAGACACCGTCGCCCCCACCCCGCTTTATGCCCCCGGCAGCGTTACCCCCAGCGTGCAGCCCGCCTATATCTCGCCTCTCGCCCCGGTGGCGATGCCGGATAAGCCGCTCTACCCCGAACGTACCCGCAATGCCGATATCCCTGCCCCGCAGATCGTGACGGCGCCGGTGCCCCTCACCCCGGCCACCGCCACCACTGCCGCTACGCCGATGTCGGTGGCCGCTGCACCTGCCAGCAACATTACCTATTACCCAGCGAACGGCGCACCGCAGGTTGAAACTGCTGCGCCAGTGGCTGTAGCGCAACCGCTGGCGGCGCCGGCAAGCGGCTTCGTGGCCCCTGCTCCCGTGCTGGCCATGTCGCCGCAGGACCTGGGCAGCGTGCCCGCCACTCCGGCGCCTGTGAAGTCGGCGGCGGCAGTAAAACCCATCGTCGTGGCGCAGCCGGTCGCAGCGCCTGCTACACCGACACCGCTGGTGGCCAGCGCCCAGCCCGAACTGAAAGATCAGACGCGCGGCATCATCAGCCATATTCCTTCGGCCATCGATAAGCCGGTGGCCCCCGCCGGTGGCAAGGTCACCCTGCAGCGGGTCAGCCCCGAAGTGAAGGATTCCCTGCCCAAGCCGAAGGAAGAGACCTATGAGAACGCCGGCATTTCCATCAAGGTCAGCCGACCGGGGCTGGACACGAATTTCGAATTGAACCGCGCCTATACCTCGCTAATGGGCGGCGACACGCAAGCGGCGATCGAGACCTACAAAAACATCCTCAGCACCGAACCGAACAACGAGGATGCACTGTTCGGCCTGGCAGCCACCTATCACCGCCTCGGCGATGTTGAGAAAGCGCGCCCGCTCTATGGCCAGCTGCTGAAGGTAAACCCGAACCACCGCGAGGGCCTCAACAACTTCCTGGTGATGGTGAGCGACGAATCGCCCGCCGATGCGCTGCCGGAGCTGGAGCGGCTGGAGCAGCGCAACCCGGATTTCAGCCCCATCCCCGCCCAGGAAGCCATCGTGCTCGACAAACTAGGCTTCCCCGACCGCGCGCAGGAGAAGATGCTGCGCGCTATCGACCTGGCACCCGACAATCTCAGCTACCAGTATAACCTGGCGGTCATGCTCGACCAGCATGGCCATTTCGCCGATGCCGCCGGTCTCTATGACAAGCTGATCCGTGCCTCGCTGGAGGGCGCTAAGATTCCGGCTTCCACCGAAGCGATGCAGAAGCGCCTGACCTATCTCGTTACCGAGGCGACGAAGATGCATACCGGCATGGCCGTCTCACCCTAATTGTGCTAAGAGAAATGAATGGAAATCACCGACCTGTTGATGGCGACGCATAAGAACCGCGCGTCGGACCTGCATCTTTCCACCGGCAACCCGCCCATCATGCGGGTGCATGGCGATATGCTGCCGCTCGACATGCCGGCGCTGGCCGGCGACCAGATCAAAGCGCTCATCTATTCCATCATGACCGAACAGCAACGTTCTGATTACGAACGCGATCTGGAAATCGATTTCTCGATTTCGTTCAACGACGACATGCGTTTCCGGGTGAATACGTTCAATACCATCCACGGTGCCGCTGCCGTGTTCCGGACCATTCCGACGCAGATCCTGTCGCTCGAAGAGCTGAACGCGCCGGAGGTGCTGCGCAAACTCTGCCATCTGCATAAGGGACTCATCCTCGTCACCGGGCCGACCGGCTCTGGTAAATCGACGACGCTGGCGGCCATGGTAAACTATATCAACCATAGCATGAACAAACATATCCTTACCGTTGAAGATCCGGTGGAATTCGTGCATCGCTCGAAAAAATCACTGATCAACCAGCGCGAAGTAGGCAGCTCGACCAAAAGCTTCGCCCGTGCACTGAAAAGCGCCTTGCGCGAAGACCCCGACGTGGTGCTGGTGGGCGAGATGCGCGACCTGGAAACCATCCAGCTGGCGATGACGGCGGCGGAAACCGGCCACCTGGTGATGGGCACATTGCATACCAGCTCGGCCGCCAAAACCATCGACCGTATCATCGACGTGTTCCCGGCCGACGACAAGGAAATGGTGCGCGCCATGCTTTCTGTTTCACTCGAGGCGGTGATTGCGCAGACCCTGCTGAAACGAGCCGACGGCACCGGCCGCGCGGCAGCGCATGAGATCATGCTCGGCACGCCGGCCATCCGCAACCTCATCCGCGAGGCGAAGGTGCCGCAGATTACTTCGATGATCCAGATGGGCTCGAAAATCGGCATGAGCACCATGCGCGACACGCTGAACCGCCTCTATCAGGAAGGCATGATTTCTTCCGAGGCGCTGCGCGAGGCGCTCACCACCGGCAGCACCGCCGAGGAGGATTCCGAGGCCGCCCGCCCGCCCGCCCGCCACGGCGGACGCGAAGCATTCTAGGAGCACCCATGAGCCAGATGCAGATCGATGTGCTGCTGAGTGAGATGGTTCGCCGTAAAGCGTCCGATATTTACCTTACCCATCAATGCACTCCGGCGTTGCGCATTGCCGATGCCATCCTGCCGTTCGGCGATAAAGTGCTCGACGATGCGGACCTCGAAGCCCTGTTTCTTCAGATCACAACCGATGTCCAGCGCGACGAGTTCATGAGCACGCTGGAGATGAACTCGGCCGTCAGCTGGCAGGATGCCTCGCGCTTCCGCGTCAACGTCATGCGCCAGCAGGGACATCTGGCCATTGTCATCCGCCGCATCCAGATGGAGATTCCGTCGCTCGACGAACTGCAATTGCCGAAAATGTACAGCGACCTGGTGATGATGAAGCGCGGGCTGATCCTTATCGTCGGCCCTACCGGCTCGGGCAAGACCACGTCACTGGCCGCCATGGTGGGCCATCGCAATAAATTCGGCAGCGGCCATATCATCACGGTCGAAGACCCCATCGAGTTCGTACATAAGCACGACCAGTGCATCATCTCGCAGCGCGATGTCGGGCTCGACACTTATTCCTATACGATCGCTTTGAAAAACGCGCTGCGCCAACGCCCCGACATGGTCGTCATCGGCGAAATCCGCGACCGCGAGGTGATGGAACAGGCGATTCACTTCGCCGAGACCGGCCACCTCTGCCTGGCGACACTGCATGCCAACAATGCCAGTCAGGCCATCGAGCGCGTGCTGAACTTCTTCCCTGAGGAGCGGCATCCGCAGATTCTGCTGAACCTTGGCCTCAACCTGCGGGCGGTGCTTTCGCAGCGGCTGGTGCGCAACCTGCGCGGCTCACGCACGCTGGCGCTGGAGCTGATGTTGAATAACGGCCTCATCCGCCAGCTGATCGAGGAAAATAAAATCCGCCATATCCGTGAGATGATCGAAAAAGGCAGTCTCGAAGGCATGCAAACGTTCGACCAGCATCTCTATACGCTGCTGAGGGAACAGATCATCAGCGAGGAAGTGGCGCTGGCCGAGGCTGACAATCCGTCAAACCTGCGCCTCAAACTCACCAACGAGCGCAACGCCACGCGCATCTCGCATGAGATGATGGTGAAAAAATCTGAAGAAAAAACGCTGCGGGTTTCCCCGGCCAAGCCCGAGGGCAGCAGCTTTTAAGCCACCGCGCGCGAGTGCAGGCGCGACGCATCCTCGCCGATGGCCTTGAGGAACGCACGCTCCAGCGAATTTTCGCCGAAGGTGGGTTTGAATTCCGCCGCCGTGCCGAGGTAGACCAGCTTGCTGTCATGGATAATGCCGATGCGGTCGCAAATCTCGTCGATGTCCGACAGGATGTGCGAGCTGAAGAACAGCGTCTTGCCTTCGCCGCGGGCGCGCAGCATTACTTCCTTCAGCGCGATGCGGGCGCGCGGATCAAGGCCGCTCATCGGCTCGTCGAGAATCAGGAACGGCTGGTCGACCATGAAGGCGCCGATCAGGCCCAGCTTCTGGCCCATGCCCTTTGAGTAGCCGCCCACTTTGCCGGAGAGCACATCGGGGTTAAGGTCGAGGTCCGCCGCCAGTTTGCGTGCGGCATCCTTATCCAGCTTCTTGCCGTAATAGGACAGCGCTAGCGACAGGTATTCAAAGCCCTTGAGATAGCGCGAGGGTGAGAATTTCTCGGGAAGGTAGGAAAGGCGTTCGCGCGCTTTCACCTTGCTGGTGGATTCGCCAAAGATGCGCGCGTTGCCGGCATCGGCATCGGCCAGGTCGAGCAGGATTTTGATCAGCGTGGTTTTGCCGGCGCCGTTCAGTCCGACCAGACCGAAGATTTCGCCAGGCTTCAAATCGAAAGAAATATCGTTGAGCACATGGTTACTACCATAGAATTTATGGATGCCTTCGATGCTCAGGGGGGTCGTTGTCATAACAGTACTCATCAGTTAGTGGTGTCGATGGATTTGGGGGTGATTTTGCTCTGATTCTCGATCAGCTGCTGCATGTTGGCGCGGTCGGCGCCGTCCGGGTTGGGGGTGGATTGCGGGCCTAGCAGGCTGTTGATGGTGGAAGCGTCCTGCGGGCTCATATCCTTGCCGGGGCCGCTGCTGCCATCCTGCGGCACGGCGATGTCGCCAGGCACTTTCGGTGAGGCCAGACGCCCCTCGAACGTATGGAAATAACCGGCTACGAACGACTCGTTGGGCCGCAGCGAGAACTCTACCGCGGGCGCGCCCTGTTTATAGGTAATCATCTCCGGGTCGGCGAAGCGGTTGGCCACTTTCTTGGCGTCGGCAAAATTATTGCCGCTGCTGCGGGCCGCAATGGCATCGATATAGGCGGGCGTCCAGCGGAACCAGGCGCGGTCGGGGGTGACTTTGGTGACTACGAGCTCACCGGTATTATGCTGCGGTGTAACGCGCGCGCGGTCGAGCCATACGGTCCAGTCATCCGCCGAATGGTAGAGAATGCTCGACAGGTAGAAGACCGGATAGTCCGACGGCTCGCCAACTTTTTGCTGCGGGGCGACTTCCACCGGCACCTGGAAATCCGGCGTGCCGACTTCGTGGCTGATGCTTTCATAAGCGGTGAGCGCCTTCTTCATGGCCTCGACCTGCGCGGGGGCGAACAGCAGGCTGTATTTGGCAGTACCGAAGGAATAGACCTTGCTGCCATCCTCCGCGATGGTCGGCGTGTAGGCGGCGACGGCCGCTGCCGGAGCTGCATCGGCAACCGGTTGAGCGGGCATGGCAGCCGCCGCCGGCATGGGCGCAGGAGCGCCGCCGGAAGGTGCCACTGAACCGCTATTATTGCCGGCGGCACCGGGCAGAACGGGCAGGCCGTTATTGGAACTGGCGGGCACCTGGGCAAAAGCGGGCAGTGCCACCAGGCCGGCGAGCAGAGCGATATATGAAGCGCCGCGCATCACATCCCCCCGGCCGCAGCGGGTGCGGCATGTGCGGGTTCACCACTGGCCGGCGCGCCGGCGGATTTAGCCGTTGCATCTTCCGGTTTCTCTTTCGGATTGACGCCGACCCAGTTGAATTTCAACTTGGCGGTGACGAGGTAGGGCGCCATGCCGCCCGTCATCTGCAGGTAGGTCTGCGGCTGCAGGTCGCCGCGGCGCTCGACCGAAAGCTCGGTGATGCGGGCAACACCCGGCGCGCTCTTCTGCAGGTCCTCGATGAAGGAGAAAACGTGCAGGTCGGAAATCGCCTCAAGCTCGATCACGATATCGTTACGCACGTTGATGGAATAATCGAGCCCCGCCAGCTCAGGTTTTTCCGCCGCTTTTTCGGGCGGCAGATTCAGTTTGAAATTATTGGCAAAGCGGTAGCGGCCTTTGGCGTCGCGCATCCAGTCCTTCAGCTTGTCGATATTATTGCTGTAGTCGGTGCTGGTGCGGTTGAGCTGGATATCGACAAAGCGCTTCTCGGCCTCGCCCGAGCGATCGAGCTGCTGGCGCACCGAATTGAGCTGCGTCGTATCGGCGGAAAGCTGCGAATCCGCCTTACTTTTTTTCTCGGCGGCACTATCGGCAAACCCACCGGTAAACACCATTGCTCCCGCCGCCAAGCCAACGACTACCAGCGTGATGATGGCAGTGGTCACGAGCTGGCGGATAAGCTGTTTCATCTTGTTCATGGGTTTGCCCCTCCCGGCGCGCCCATGCCGGGCCCACCACCCATGCCAGAACCGCCGCCCATGCCGGCTGCACCAGCCGGCATGCTGCCAGCGGCCGCCGCCCCTGCCGCCGGCTTCGGACCGCGGAAGATGAGCGTTACTTTATTATCGCCTTCCTTGATGGCAGAGCTGGCGGTCGATTGCTGGTCGAAGGAAATTTCAACACCGGTCTGTTGCTTATTTTCCCATGGGTATGGCAGGTTCAGGATGGTATAGTTCGGCATGCCGGTCTTCAGGGCAGCAACCGATTTTTCGACGAACTTCGACAGCACGTCGAGCGAGGGGAATTCGCGGCTGAATTCAAAGTCGATGCGCACTTCCAGCGGGCCATCGGCGGCGCTGCCGGCGGGCACGTTATTCTGGCTGTTGCCGGCAGTGCCGGGCGGCCCCCAGCTGAAATGGGCGATGCGCGCCTGCGGCGGCAGCAGCGGCGCCAGCTCGTTAATGAACTCCGACGGCGGATGCACATCTTTCATGTAGGCGTCATAAGTCAGCATGATGGCGGATTTGAGCGCCACATCCTTATTGAGGCCGACGATGGATTTGCGCACCGTGTTCAACTGGTCCTGCAGCGGCTTGCGCTTGGCTTCGATTTCATCGGCGGCGCTGTTGTCGCCCATCGCCTGCACGATATTGGCAGCGCTCATGCCCAGCAGGGCAAACACGGCCAGCACGCCCACCAGCTTCAGGCCAAGGCGCGCCGCATAAAGCTGCGACAGTTTCTGGCCGTAGGCGGTAAGCAGTTTCATGTGACGCTTTTTGGCGCGGGCGAACGCAGCGGCCATTACCACGTCGCCAAAGCGGTCGGCAGAGAGGGCCGCCTGTTCGAGGTGCAGCGCATCGGCCACATCCATCGGCGTCAGGGTATAGGATTGTGCGGCATTGAAGCGCTTGAGATCGATCGTCTCCTGCACTTCCTGCGCCGCAACGACGATCATCTCGAGCGTGTTATTTTCGGTGAAGCCAAGGCGGCGCAGATATTCGAGCGTATTCATGATTTCCTGCTCGATATTGCCGGCAATCACGGCCGGCAGCGCATCGTCGATGGCCTGGGTAACGCGGGTGAAGGCCAGCCGGCCGTCGCGCAGCACGATCTGGCGGAAGCCGCTGACCTTATGGTGCGATACCAGCAGCTGCCAGGACATCGGCTTCTCGCTGGTGATGGCCTTATGCAGCGTAGGGATGAATGCCTGCCCCTCGACCGGCGTAAGGAAAATGCCCTTCAGTTCATTAGGCTGCTCGACCAGCAGGTCGAACCATTGCTGCAGCACCGGCGTGATCGCCAGCGCCACCAGCAGATATTGCCATTCCTTACGGCCCGTTTTTTCGCGGCCGAGGCGGATGGAGCCGGTGAGATCGGATGCCTGGAAGTCGCGCTCGATGCGGCGCTTCACTAGGTTGTTGACGCTGAGTGCGCTCACCGGCGGAAAGCTGTGGCGGACATATTGCTGGTCCAGCACATCACACATGACGGAGAGCGGCACTTTCGGATGGGCGTTCAGCAGTTCCAGCACGGCGCTGGTATGGTCGGGCTGCGGCGAGGCGGCGAACAGGCGACGCAGCACCGTGTTACCACGCATATAGACGAGAATAGCGCCCTCGTCGCCGACGAACAGCACAAATTTTTGCGCCCCACGGCCACCCTTGGTATCGTTGCGCGAAGACGCGGCGGAGCGGGCACGCGGCGGCTTGGGCGGGCGCGGCGCCGCAGCGGGAGAAATCGCCCCGGCATCCTTGTTCCTGTTGCTGAATTTCATGCCGCCCGTGCCCTAGAATTTCATGTTCTGGAAAGACTGATACAGCGGACCGAACACGGCCGCAATCACCCAGAAAATAATCGAGCCCATCACCACCGTCAGGGTCGGCTGGATCAGCCCCACCATGCCATCGACCGCATCGGCCACCTCGCGGTCATAGAAAAATTTAATGTTAGTGAGAGCGTCGTTCATGTTGCCCGAATCCTCCCCCACCTTGAACATGCGGATCACCAGTGTCGGGAACTGGTTGCTCATACGCAGGCTGGCGGTGAGGTTGTTGCCCTCGATGATGGCGCGATGCACCACCTCGACCGATTCCTTGATCACCCGGTTGCCCACCACGCGGCGCGAGGACATCAACGCATCGGGAATATCGATGCCGGATTTGAACATCACCGAGAAGAAGTGGGTGAAGCGGGCTAGGTTGATTTTGCGGATAGTGCCGCCGATGATGGGCGCCCGCAGCATCAGCCCATCCACCTTATAGGCGAAGTTCTCGGAAGCGCGATAGAGCGACATAAGCACCATGGTGATACCGGTAGGGATACCGAAAATCAGGTACCAGTCTTCCTGGAAGGCGTGCGATGTCCAGATCAGTGTGCGGGTGTGGAAAGGGATTTCGAAGCCCTGGTCGATGATGAATTTGATCAGCTTCGGCACCACGAACACCATCAGAATGGCGATCACCGCCGACAGCACCACCAGCAGCACGATGGGGTAAGTGACGGCTTTTTTCACCTTGCGGCGCAGGTCGTTGGTCCATTTCAAATGGTCCGACATATGGACGAAGGATTCGGTGAGCTTGCCGTTCTTCTCGCCCGCCGCGATGAGACCGACGAATACCTCGTTGAACACGCGCGGATAGCCATGCAGCGCTTCAGAGAGCGTGTTACCGCCTTTCACCTTTTCCAGCACGTCGGTCATGATGTCGCGCAGCTTGCGTGATTCGGTGGAGTCGCGCACATCGGCCAGCGCCTCGTGGATGGGCACACCCGCCCGGCACAGCTGTTCGAGATGCAGACATAGGATGATCATATCCTTCAGTTTGATCTTGGATTTGCCGCCGGTCTTGCGTTTGGCCTCGCGGTAATTGACCAGGTCCAGCCCCACCTCTTTCAGGCGGGTCTCCAGGTCGATCTCGTTCTCGGCCACCATGTTGCCGCGAATGGTGCGGCCACGCTCGTTGATCGAGGAATATAAATATAACGCCATAACGCTCCGTTAATGCGGCCTTGTTGTTTTGTTTGCCGCGAAGCGCCTGCCAAGCGGGGTGAATGTATTACAGTCGGTCAGTCAGGTCCACCGTCGAGATGAGTTCCGCCATGTCGAGCTCGCCGGAGAGCACTTTATTGATGCCATCTTGCACCATCGGCACGAATCCGTTCTCCAGGGCGTATTCCAGCATGTGGTTGCGCGTCGCCTTGGTGGCGATCAGCTCGTCCATCCCGTCGTCGATGCGCAGGATTTCATGGACCCCCATCCGCCCCTTATAGCCCTTATAGCCACATTTCTCGCAGCCCACCGCCTCATGGACGATAGGCGGGTTCTGCGGGTCGAGCCGCATCAGCTGGCATTCTTCCTCAGTGGCCGGGCGCGGGCGCTTGCAGGCGGTGCACAGCTTACGCGCCAGCCGCTGCGCCATGGTGCAGATAAGCGAGCCGGCGAGCAGATGCGCCGGCACGCCGATATCGTTCAGACGCGGGATGGTACCCAGCGCATCGTTGGTATGCAGCGTGGTGAATACCTGGTGGCCGGTCAGCGCGGCGCGTACGGCCATGATGGCCGTTTCCTCGTCACGCACCTCGCCGAGGAAGATGATGTCGGGATCCTGGCGCATCAGCGATTTGATGCCGGACTGGAAGTCGATGGTTCCCTCACGCACGTTGGTCTGGCGGATCAGCGGCAGCTGGTATTCCACCGGGTCTTCCAGCGTCATGATGTTGACGTCGATGGAGTTGATGTAGCTGAGCACCGAATAGAGCGTGGTGGTTTTACCCGAGCCGGTCGGGCCGGTGACGACGATGATGCCTTCGGGCCGCTTCAGACATTTCTTCAGCAGATCGAGGTTATGGTCGGAGAAGCCCAGATGCTCGAGCGCCACGAGCGATTTGGATTTATCGAGAATACGCAACACCACGTTCTCGCCATGCACGGTCGGCTGGGTGGCCACCCGGAAATCCACCTCGCGGCCCAACGCCACCATGTTGATGCGCCCATCCTGCGACGAGCGGGTTTCGGCGATGTTCATGCCGCTCATGATCTTGATGCGCACCAGCATGGCCGGCCAGTAATCGCGGTGGAAAGAGCGGATCTGCTGCAGCGCGCCGTCGATGCGGTAGCGCAGGCGCAGGAAGCTGCCTTCCGGCTCGAAGTGGATGTCGGAACAGCCGAGCTTGATGGCGTCGATCAGCAGTGCGTTCACCAAACGCACGGTGGGGTTTACATATCCCTCCTCGCGACCGTCGAGCTGCGCCTTGTCGCGGATGCCGGTTTCGATCTCGCGCAGAATTCCGTCGATCGAAAGGTCGTAGTTGTAGTTGCGCTCGATCATTTCGTTGATCTCGGTGTCGGTCGAATAGACCGGCACGATGCGCACGCTTTTGTCGAAGTGGCGGCGCACCTGGTCGATGGCCAGCACGTTGAACACATCGACCATCGCCAGCTTCAGCGAGGCGCCTTCCATCTGCACCGGCATCACCCGGTTGCGCACACAGACTTCACGCGGCACCATCGCTACCACCTGCGGGTCGATCATGCTGCTCTTGGCGTCGAACCGCTCGGTGCCGCTGGATTCGGCCAGCACTTCGCCCAGCGCCGATTCGGTGATGAAGTTCATCGTCACCAGCACCGCGCCCAGCAGTTGCTTCGATTTGGCCTGCTCGCGCAGCGCAATTTCCAGCTGGTCTTTTGAGATGAGGCCGAGCGCCATCAGCTTTTCGCCGATGCGCATCGGTTTCTTTTCCGGCGCGGGGGCCTTGCCCAGCCCGCTCTCACCCGGGCTGTCGGCCAGCGGCGCAGCGGGCGCGGGCGGCGGCGTTTCCGCTACCGGCGCTTCGGGCGCTTTCGGGCGTGGTGGGCCCGAAAGGAAATCGCCTTCGTTCGAATCCGCTGGGGTCATGCCTTCTGACGCTCCTGTGCGCAAGCAATTGGGCGCCGCACCCGGAATGGATACGAACGCTTGTTTTTCCAGAACTTACTGGAACAAAGTTCCAAGGCCCCTGCAAGTAAATTGCGGTTAATATGCGCAATTGATTTCACCTGCCCTGTGGATGGGAAAAATAGCGGCTTTTTTGCTACCACTTTGCCTCCCTTTGCCCTATGCCATCGGGCCGTGGATTACAGCGACTACATTCTGCCTGCCTATGCCATCGCCGCGCTGCTGCTGGGCGGGTTGATCCTGCATACATGGCTGGCCGCACGGCAGGCCACGCGTGCGCTGGCCAAAGGCAGCCGATGAAAGCGAAACATAAAAGGCTGATCACCGTGTTGCTCCTCCTCGGTGTGATGGGTGGCGCTGCGGCAGGCATTCTCAAAAGCTTCCAGCAGCAGCTGATTTATTTCTACACCCCCACTCAGCTGCACGAGGCGCTGGGCACGGGCACGTTCGATCTCACGCGTGAAATCCGCGTCGGCGGGCTGGTGGCGAAAGACAGCGTCTACCATACCGAGGCCGGCAAAACCGGCTTCATCATCACCGATCTCAACCAGGAGATTCATGCGTCCTACACGGGCATGCTGCCGGGCCTTTTCCGCGAGGGACAAGGCGTCGTCGCCCAGGGCACGCTGAGCGATATCGGCGAGCTGAAGGCGACGAACATCCTCGCCAAGCACGACGAAAACTACATGCCGCCCGAGGTGGTCGAGGCGTTGAAAAAATCCGGTCGCTGGAAGCAGTGATGCTACCCGAACTCGGCCAGTTATGCCTTGTCATGGCTTTGTTGGTGAGCAGCCTGCAAGCCGCTGTTCCCCTGCTTCAGCGCGCTGCCGGCACCTACCGGATCAGCGGGCTGGCGCGCCCCGTCGCCATGCTGAATTTCATGCTACTGGCGGCGGCCTTCGGCCTGTTACTGAATGCCCATGCCAGCGATGATTTCAGTGTGTTGAATGTAGTGCTCAACTCGCATAGTTCCAAGCCCCTGCTCTATAAAATCACCGGCACCTGGGGCAACCATGAGGGCTCGATGCTGCTGTGGATGCTGGTGCTGGGTGGCTGCGGCTTTCTGGTGGCGCTGCTGCCGGCGGCCGACCGCGCCCTGCAATCGGCCACGCTTTCGGCGGCGGGGTTCATCAGCGCCGGCTTCCTCGCCTTCATCCTGTTCACCTCGAACCCGTTCCTGCGCGTCTGGCCCATTCCGGCGGATGGGCAGGATCTGAACCCTATCCTGCAGGATATCGGCCTCGCCTTCCATCCGCCCACTTTGTATGTCGGCTATGTCGGTTTCGGCATCGTGTTCGCCTATGCCGTGGCCGGCATGTGGCTGGGGCGCATCGACCGCCTGTGGGCCAAACAGGTGCAGCCGTGGATCCTGTTTCCGTGGAGCGCGCTCACCCTCGGCATTGGCGCCGGGGCGTGGTGGGCATACCGCGAGCTGGGGTGGGGCGGCTGGTGGTTCTGGGACCCCGTGGAGAATGTGTCGCTGCTGCCCTGGCTTTCCGGCACCGCCCTGCTGCATGCCAACCTGGTACTGATGCGCCGCGGCAAGCTGGCACGCTGGGTGGCGCTGCTGGCCATCCTCACCTTCAGCCTGTCGCTGATCGGCACGTTTATCGTGCGTTCGGGGCTCATCACCTCGGTGCATGCGTTTGCAAGCGATCCGGCACGCGGCATGTTCATCCTTGCCTATATCGTGGTGGTGAGCGGCGGGGCGCTGCTGCTCTATGCGCTAAGCGATTTTGAGAAGAGCGCTCCCGTGCAGTTACTATCGCGCAGCGGGTTCATTCTCATCGGCAACCTGCTGCTGTTGGTGGCCACTTTCGTGGTGCTGCTGGCTATCCTCTATCCCGTATTTCTGCAGCTGATGCATCTGCCCGGCGTATCGGTGGGGCCGGGATATTTCAACCATAGTTTCCTGCCCATCGTGGCGCCGCTGCCACTGCTGGCCGCCCTCGCCCCGCTGTTGCATTGGGATAGCGCGCGGCGGGCGCAATTAGTAGCGCAGTTGAAGGCGCTGGCGCCGGCGCTGCTGGTCGCCGCTTTGCTGGCGGCACTCCTCTCGCGCACGTCGTGGCTGCTCGCCGCTTGCGGGCTGGGGCTGGCGGCATGGCTGATCGCCGGGGCGCTGCGCTATCTGTTCCGCCAGCTGCGCGCGGACACGCTGGGGCTGCGCATGCTGGGCGGCTTCACGGCGCACCTCGGCGTGGCGGTGCTGGTGCTGGGCATCACCCTCACCGCGCTGCTGAAGCAAACTTATGAAGCGCCGCTGGTGCCCGGGCAGCCACTGCAATTCGGCCGCTTCACCCTGCGGCTGCTGAGCGCCGAGCAGGTGCCCGGCCCCAACTACACCGCCCGCCGCGCAGAGTTCGAGATCAGCGAGGATGGGCGCGCCATCACCACCCTGGCGCCTGAGCTGCGCGACTACCCCGTGCGCCAGATGCAGACCACCGAGGCCGCCCTTTATTCCCTGCCCTGGCGCGACCTCTACATCGCCCTCGGCCGCACGGATGAGAAAAACGGCATCGGCGTGCGGCTTTATGTTACACCGGGGCAGCAGCTGGTCTGGGGCGGCTTCGTGCTGGCCGCGCTGGGCGGGCTGATGTCGATGGCTGCCCAACTGCTCGCATGGAGAAAACGCACATGATTCGTATGGTGCCTGCCCTGATGTTCATGCTGCTCTGCGGCGCCCTGCTGATGGTGCTGATGCAGATGGAAAAACCGCGCAC
>FTCM01000054.1_pt1 | contig 45857 bp, 46 predicted proteins | sample 1639791 | NCBI WGS metagenome assembly FTCM01 (sample SAMEA3914869, study PRJEB12502) | metagenome | biome: forest; material: soil | place: USA | collected 2012-03-12 | depth 0.1 m | reverse complement strand
TTCCTGGTAGAAGAAGGTCATCAGCAGCGAAGCGATATGTGCGCCGTCCACATCTGCATCGGTCATGATCACGACTTTTTCGTAACGCAGCTGGGCGATGTCGAACTGGCTGCCGGTGCTGGTGCCGAGGGCCTGCATGAGATCCTGAATCTCCTGGTTGGCGCGGATTTTGTCGATGGTGGCGGAAGCCACGTTGAGGATCTTGCCCCGCAGCGGCAGCACGGCCTGCGTCTCGCGCGCGCGGGCCTGTTTGGCTGAGCCGCCTGCCGAATCGCCTTCCACCAGGAAAATCTCGGTGCCCTGGGGGATGGAGCGCGTGCAATCGGCCAGCTTGCCGGGCAGGCGCAGGCGGCTGGTGACGTTCTGACGCTTGATGTTCTTTTCCTGCTTGCGGCGCAGGCGTTCCTCGGCCTTGTCGATGATGTGGTTGAGCAGCGCATTGCCCTGCGCCATGTCGCCGGAGAGCAGGTGGTCGAACGGGTCGCGCATGGCATTTTCTACCAGGCGGGCGGCTTCGCCGCTGACGAGCTTGTCTTTCGTCTGCCCCTGGAAATGCGGGTCTTTGATGAAGAGCGAGAGGATGACCACTGCGCCCGACATCACATCGTCGGCGGTGATGGTGGCGGCGCGCTTGTTCTTGGTCATCTCGCCCAGAGCGCGCAGGCCCTTGGTGAGCGCGGCGCGCAAGCCTTGCTCGTGGGTGCCGCCTTCGGGGGTGGGGATGGTGTTGCAGAACAGGTTGGCCTGGCCGTCGAACTCATCGCGCGGGAAGGCGATGGCCCATTCGACGCGGCCTTTATTGTCGCCGAGGTCGGCCAGGCCGCTGAAGGGCTGGATAACGAGGGGGCGGTCGCCGATTTCCTGTGTCAGGAAGTCGGCAAGGCCGTTGGGAAAATGGATGGTTTCCTCGGTGGGGACAATGCTGCCTTCGTTCAGCAGCAAGGCATCGCATTTCCAGCGGATTTCGACGCCGCGAAACAGGTAAGCTTTCGAACGGATGAGTTTGTAGACTTTTTCTGGACGAAACTTGGCTTTGGCGCCGAAAATTTCCGGGTCGGGACGGAAGCCGACAGTGGTGCCACGGCGGTTTTTTACCGGGCCGACTTTTTTCAGCTTATCGAGTGGCGTGCCGCGTGAGTAATGCTGGCGGTAAAGTTCCTGGTCGCGCGCGACTTCGATGTCCAGCTGTTCGGAAAGCGCATTCACTACCGAGATGCCGACGCCATGCAAACCGCCGGCGGTGTGGTAGACCTTGTCGTTGAACTTGCCACCGGCATGCAGGGTGGTGAGAATCACCTCCAGCGCGGATTTCTTGGGGAATTTGGGGTGCGGGTCGATGGGGATGCCGCGGCCGTTATCGCGTACCACCACGACGTTGTTGGGGGCCATTTCGATTTCGATGAAGCTGGCGTGGCCGGCCACGGCCTCATCCATCGAGTTGTCGAATACCTCATTGATGAGGTGGTGCATGGCGTTTTCGTCCGACCCGCCGATATACATGCCGGGGCGGCGGCGCACGGGCTCCAGCCCCTCCAGCACCTCGATGCTGTCGGCGTTATATTCGGTGGCCTGCGGTTTCGCCTTGGCGGCGTTTTTCGTAAAAAGATCGGACATAGCGGCAGTTATAGCTGGAAAATGGCGCTAGGCAAGGGTTTCTGCCGGTTTTTCCAGAGGCTGAGGCAGGAGGGCGACAATTTCGCGCGCAATGGCGGCAGCACCCTTCATGCGGGCGGATTCGCTGGGATAGTCGCCGCCAACGAACAGTGTCTGGTCGCCGCGCAGTTTGACGCGGGCGGGCGATTTGGCGATGTAAGCGATCAGCTTCTCAGGGGCGGCGAATTTATTGTCGCGGAAGGCGAGCACGATGCCTTTGGGCCCGGCATCCAGCCGCGCGATGCCGGCGCGTTTGCAGAGGATTTTAATACGGATGACGTTGAGGAAGGCTTCGACTTCCGGCGGCACCTCGCCGAAGCGGTCGTCCAGCTCGGCGGCGAAGGACTCGAGATCGGCCTCCTGCTGCAACCCGGCGGCACGGCGGTAGATGCTGAGGCGTAGCGACAGGTCTTCGATATAGGATTCGGGGATGAAGACGGAGCCGCCGAGATTGATCTGGGGCGACCAGTCTTCAACTGGGATTTCTGTTTGGTCGGCGCCCGGTTTGCGGCGCTTGAGGTCGGCGATGGCTTCCTCCAGCATGGATTGGTAGAGTTCGATGCCCACTTCCTTGATATGGCCGCTCTGCTCCTCGCCCAGTAGGTTGCCGAAGCCGCGAATGTCCATGTCGTGGCTGGCCAGCTGGAAGCCGGCGCCGAGGGAATCAAGCTGCTGCATCACCTCCAGCCGCCGCTCGGCATCGCGCGAGAGCATCTTCTGGTGCGGCAGGGTGAAATAGGCGTAGGCGCGGGTTTTGGCGCGGCCTACCCGGCCCCGCAGCTGGTAAAGCTGCGACAGGCCGAACAGCTGCGCGCGGTCGATGATCATGGTGTTGGCGGTGGGGATGTCGATGCCGGATTCGATAATGGTGGTGGAAAGCAGCAGGTCGTATTTGCCGTCGTAAAAGGCGTTCATCACCTTATCCAGCGCGCCGGGGGCCATCTGGCCGTGGGCGGTGGCGATCTTGATTTCGGGCACAAGTTCGCGAATTTTCACCTCCAGCTCGGCCATGTATTTCACGCGCGGGGTGACGTAGAAACTTTTGCCGCCGCGGTGATATTCGCGCAGCAGCGCTTCGCGGATGACGACGGGGTCGGTGGGCATCACGTAGGTGCGCACGGCCAGGCGGTCGATGGGCGGGGTGGTGATGAGCGACAGCTCGCGCACGCCGGAAAGCGCCATCTGTAAGGTGCGCGGGATGGGGGTGGCGGAAAGGGTGAGCACATGGATGTCGCCCTTCAATGCTTTTAGCTTTTCTTTCTGGGCGACGCCGAAATGCTGTTCTTCATCGACAATCAGCAGGCCCAGCTTGGCGAATTGGATGCTGTTGGAAAGCAGTGCGTGGGTGCCGATAACGATATCGACCTTGCCCTCGGGCAGTTCTTCCTTGATGCGTGCGGCATCCCTGGCGGGGGTGAGGCGCGACAGCATGCGGATGCGCATGGGCAGGCCGTTAAACCGCTCGCTGAAGTTATGGTAATGCTGGCGCGCCAGCAGCGTGGTGGGGGTGACGACAGCCACTTGTGCACCGGAAGCGGCGGCGATGAAGGCGGCGCGCATCGCGACTTCGGTTTTGCCGAAGCCGACATCACCGCAGATCAGGCGGTCCATCGCGTGGCCGGAGGCGAGGTCGGCGCGTACGTCGTCGATGGCCTGCAACTGATCGTCGGTTTCGGTGTAGGGGAAGCGGGCGGCGAATTCGTCGTAAACGCCCGGCTCGGGGTTGAAGATAGGGGCGATGGTGGCGGCGCGCTCGGCGGCGACTTTCAGCAGCGCTTCGGCGGCCATGCGCAGGCGCTTTTTCAGTGCGGATTTGCGTTTTTGCCAGGCGACGCCGCCGAGTTTATCGAGCGGGGGCGGGGTATCGGAACTGCCGAAGCGGCTGACGAGGTCGATGTTTTCAACGGGCAGGAACAGTTTGTCGCCGCCATCATAAATCAGCTTCAGGCAATCATGTTTTTTGTCACCTACTTCGACGGTGACGAGGCCTTCATAACGCCCGATACCATGTTCGCGGTGGACGATGGCTTCGCCCTCGATGAAGCTGGCGGCTTCAGCCAGGAAGGCTTCCGATTTTTTCTTTTTCCTGGTGATGCGGATGATGCGTTCGCCGAAGATGTCCTGCTCGGTGAGCAGCAGGTATTCGGCGGTTTCGTAGCCCTGGTCGAGCGGCAGCACGGTGAGCTGCACGCCTTCAGGCGCCTTCGGCATGGCATCGAGCGGTTCGCTGGCAGGCAGATGCAGCAGCTTCTGAATACGGTGCGCACTGCCCGGCGAGTTGGCCGCGATGATGATAGGGGTAGTGCGATGGGCGAGGAATTCCATCGCCGTATCGGCGGGGCTGGCCTGTTCGGCATGGCGGCGGGTGTAGAGCTGCGGACTGGCCTTAAGGTTGAGGTTGATGACATGGGTGTTGCTCGCCTCCGCCGCGAAGGGAGTGATGGTGCAGTGAACGCGGCCGGCGAAACGCTCCATCAGTTGCGGCGGGTTGAGGAACAGCTGCTCGGGCGCGATGGCGTGGTAGGGCGCGGCGTCTTTCTGCTGATAGGTTTTGCGGGCCTGGTAGTAATCGGTGACGGCCTCGAAGCGCTCGGCATGCAAGGCGGCCACGCGGTAATCCATGCTGAAGATGCTGCCGCGGGTGTAGTCGGCCAGCGTGTCGAGCGACTCATAGAACAATGGCAGCCAATGCTCCATGCCCGGGCTGGCGCGGCCGGCGGAGATGGATTCGTAGAGGGGGTCGTCCTTCGTCACGGCGCCGAACATGCTGAGGTAGTTCTGGCGGAAGCGGGCGATGGTTTCTTCGTTCAGTACTACTTCGCTGACGGGCAGCAGGTCGAGTGCCGAGGCCTTGTCGCCGCTGAGTTGGGTGAGGGGGTCGAAATAGCGGAGGGATTCCACCTCGTCGCCGAACAAGTCGATGCGTACGCCTTCTTCGCCGCCGGCGGGGAAGATGTCGATCAGTGAACCGCGGATGGCGAATTCACCGGCTTCCATCACCCGCGTGGCGCGGCGGTAGCCGTAATCGCTGAGGAAACGGGTCAGGGCGTCATGGTCCAGCTTCACGCCGGGGCGGATGGAGAAGGCGGCGCGCAGTAGCGTTTCCTTCGGCATCAGCTTCTGGCTGGCGGCATTGATAGTAGTGAGAAGGATGTAGGGTTTGTCGTCGTTGCGGCGGGTGAGGCGGCTCAGCACCGCAAGGCGCGCGGATTGCAGGGGTGCGGCGGGAGAGATGCGATCGTAGGGCAGCGTGTCCCAGGCAGGTAGCACCAGCACTTCCAGCTCGGGGTCGAGGAAACGGCAGAGTTCGGCGAGCGTCGCGGCATCCTTATCCTGCGGCAGCAGATGTACCACCGGCTGTTTCGCCCCGCGCGCCAGCGCCACCAGCACCTGCGCCTGGGCAGGAAAGGCCACCTGCGCCAGCAGGGTTTCTGGCTTGAGATGCTGGAGCTGTTGGGTGAGGATGGTCATAGTTTCGCCGCGCCAGCATGGCGGAATGGGGGATTAATAGCCAAGCTGTTGTTGCTTCAGCACGTCAAGCAGCGGGGTGTATTCGGGCTTGGGGCAAGGGGTTTTGTCGGTCAGCCAGTTCCAGATATCGGCGTCGTCCTCATCGAGAAAATCCTCGAAAAGCTTGAGGCTGGCCTCGCTGAGGCCTTCCAGCTGCGTGTTGCAGTAATGACCGAGCACTAGGTCGGTTTCCTTGCAGCCACGATGCCAGCTGCGGTATTGCAGGCGTTTCAGCCACAATTCGCGGGGTAATGGCGGGTTGGTAGTGATCGGGGCGACCGACATGCTTGACTCTCCGTTGCGGGAGGCAACATAGTAGCTCCGAAGGATGATGCAAGTGGCAGAAACAGGCGAACAGCAAGTGTTGGAAGGCCGCAGGGGCGATGGGTATCTCATCGTGGTGCAGGATAATTCGGCGCGCCAGCTGACCATCGACAGCGTGAACGATGCCGCCGCCGCCCAGCTGGATTACGAGCCCGAGGCGCTGCAAGGCCGCAAGCTGGAGGTGGTGCTGGGCAGCCGCACCGCCACCATCATCGACGAAGACCTGGAATATGACGACGACGCGCCCGACATGGCCGATGTGCTGGCCCGCCAGCGCGAACTGCGCCTGCGCACCCGCTCGGGCGAGGAAGTGATTGTGCCCACCACCATCAACCGCGTGATGGCGGAAGACCGCAACCCCCGCTTCCAGCTTATCATCCCCAACGTGCGTGAAGGGTTGGTGAAAGAGCAATGGCGCGGCCTGCTGACCACCAGCCTAGAGGGGCAGATGGAGCTGGATGCCGTGACCGGCCTGCCCAGCCGGGCGACAGCGGAGGCTTACCTGCGTTCCGTCAGCCGCTATATGGCCGAGGGGCAGTTCGAGGCGGCATTCGCCGTGTTGCGGCTCGACCGTTTCGAGAAAAGTAAGGCACGCTACGGCGCTGCCGCCGTCAACCAGCTCCTGCAGCATGTGGCCAATTGCTGCCGTGCCACCTTCCGCGCCGAGGATGTGATCTGCGTGCTGGGGCCGAACAAGCTGGGGCTGCTGCTGGTGGATATCAGCCGCGAATCGGTGCGGCTGGTGCTGAACCGGCTGCGCTGGAACATCCGCACCCATACGCTGGAATTCGGCGGCAAGGCCGATTTCTCGAACACTGTCTGCATCGCCTTCGACATGCTGACGCCGGAGAATGCCGAGCAGCTGCTCGGCACCGCCGAACAAGCCGTGGATGCGCTGGAAGAAGATGCCCGCAATACCCTCATCGAACGCGGGCATTAGCAGCCATCCGGGCCTGCGCCCGGCGCTGCTTTACCCGTGGTTCACGCCCGTGACGCGCCTGAAGGGCGTGGGGCCGGCAGTGGCCGAGGCGCTGGCGAAACTGCTCACCACCGTGCGCCCGCTTGAGGACGATGCCGCCAGTCTGCCGGTGCTGCGCGATGTGCTGTTTCATCTGCCGGTGGGGGTGATCGACCGTACGCGGGTGTCGCCGGTTTCGGAGTTGCAGAAGGGGCAGTATGCCACAGTGGAAGTGACCATTACCGAACATGTGGCGCCGCCGCGCATCAAGCGCCGGCTGCCCTATAAGGTCATCGCGCAGGATGCCAGCGGCGTACTGGCGCTGACGTTTTTCCACGTGAAGGGCGATTACCTGATTCGCCAGCTGCCGGTGGGCGAGAAGCGCATCATCTGCGGGGTGGTGGACCGGTATGATCAGCTGATCACTATCGCCCATCCGGATGTCATTGCGAAGCCCGAGCAGGCGGGCGAGGTGCTGCGTCTGGCGCCGTCCTACCCGCTGACGGCAAGCGTGTCGCAGAAGCAGCTGGGCAAGCTGACGGTGCAGGCGCTGGGCGCTGTGAGTCGCCTGCCCGAATGGCTGGATGCGGCCTTGCTGAAGCAGCGGAATTGGCCGAGCTTGCACATGGCGTTGGGTGAGTTGCACCAGCCCTCCAGCCCGGAAGCAGTGCTGCCCACCGCGCCGGCGCGCACGCGGCTGGCTTATGACGAATTGCTGGCCAACCAGATTGCACTCGCGCTGTCACGTCGCCTGCAGCAGCGGCAGAAAACCGCGCCGCTGCCGTTCGATGTGGCCACGCATGAAGCGCTGATGCGGGCGCTGCCTTTCACCTTCACCGCCGGCCAGACCGCGCTGTTCAACGCGCTGATGCAGGATATGGAAAGCGGCCAGCGCATGGTGCGGCTGCTGCAGGGCGATGTGGGCAGCGGCAAAACCATTCTCGCCTTCGCGCTGATGGCGCAGGTGGCGGCGGCCGGAAAGCAAGCCTGCCTGAAGGCGCCGACAGACCTGCTGGCGCGCCAGCATTACGCCTCGCTGAAACCCTATGCCGATGCACTGCATATGCCCATGGCGCTGCTCTCGGGCAAAATGAAAAAATCCGAGCAGGTGGAAGTGCAGAACGGCATCGCCGCCGGCGATATCGCGCTGGTAGTGGGCACGCATGCGCTGTTCCAGGAGGCGGTGGCGTTCGACCAGCTGGCGCTGGTGGTGGTGGATGAGCAGCACCGCTTCGGCGTCGGCCAACGCATGCGTCTTACCGCCAAGGGCGAGGCGCCGCACCTGCTGCAAATGACCGCCACGCCCATTCCGCGCAGCCTGTCGATGACGCTCTATGGCGATATGGATGTCAGCTCGCTCACCGAACGCCCGCCGGGGCGGCAGGAGATCGACACCCGCGCCATCCCCGAATCGCGCATGGATGAAGTGATCGCCGGCCTGGCGCGTGTGCTGGCGGCGGGCGAAAAGGCCTATTGGGTCTGCCCGCTGATCGAGGAACATGAGGAGATCGACCTCGCCGCGGCCGATGCGCGCTTTCGCCTGCTGGAGAAGCATTTCCCGGGAAAAGTCGGGCTTGTGCATGGCAGAATGAAGCTGGCCGAGCGCGAGAAGGCGATGCAGGCATTCGCCTTCGGTGATGTGCAGCTGCTGGTGGCCACCACGGTGGTGGAGGTGGGGGTGGATGTGCCCGCCGCCACGGTGATGGTGATCGAGCATGCTGAACGTTTCGGCCTGGCGCAGATGCACCAGCTGCGCGGGCGCGTAGGCCGTGGCAGCAGGGCCTCGCGCTGTATTCTGCTTTATTACGGGCAGCCTTCGCAGCAGGGAAAAGACCGGCTGAACATCCTGCGCCAGACCAATGATGGCTTCCTCATCGCCGAGGAGGATTTACGTCTGCGCGGCGAGGGCGACATGCTCGGCACCCGCCAGACCGGCCTGCCGGATTATGTGCTGGCGGATTTATCGGTGCACCTGCCACTCATCCGCCTGGCGCATGACGATGCGAAGCTGGTGCTGAATGCCGACCCCGATTTGCTGCGCGAGCGCGGCCGCGCCCTGCGTCTGCTGCTGGCCCTGTTCGAGTATGACAGCGCCATGGCGCAGCTAACGACGATCTAGGATAATACCGGCGGCCTTGTCGCTGGGCGACTGGGCGTCGTTGGCGCCCAGCAGGGCGGCGATGTTTTCCAGCTCGGTGCGCTGGGCGGTGCGGGCGGTTTCATCAGTCAGCAGCGGCAGAAGCGCGGCGCTGAGTGTTTCCGGCGTGGCGTCATCCTGCATCAGCTCGGGGATGATCATGCGGTTAGCGAGAATGTTGGCGAGGTTGAACCATTTGATCTTCACGATGCGGCGGAAGATGGCGACCGACAGCGGGTTGGCCTTATAGGTGGTGACGCTGGGAAGGCCGGCCAGGGCGCATTCCAACGCGATGGTGCCGGATTTGGCGAGGCCGGCGGTAGCGGCGGCGAAGAAATCTTTCTTATCCTCGCTGTTGCTGACCAGGTGGGCTTTGAGGGGCCAGCCGGCCAGCTCGTCGCTCAGGCGGCCGCGCAGGTAATCGGGAATCATCACCAGCAGTTCGAGGTTGGGCACTTCGATGCTGAGTTTCTGAATGGTGTCGCGGAACAACGGCAGCATGCGCTTCAGTTCGGCCCGGCGGCTGCCAGGGAAAAGGGCGAGCAGTGGCGTTTCAGGCTTGATGCCGTGGCGGGCGCGGAAGGTGATGCCATTGCCTTTGTCGCGCCAATACCAGGCGATTTCATGGCCGATGAAATGGGCGGGCAGGCCCACCGGCTCGAAATATTTCGGCTCGAAGGGCAGCAGGCAGAACAGGCCGTCGAACAGGGCAGCGGCGGTGTAGATGCGTTTGGGGCGGTAAACCCAGACGCTGGGGGCGACATAATGGTAGAAACACGGGCGGTGGATGCCGCGTTTTTTCAGCAGCGCCACCACGCGGTAGGTGAAGCCGCGCGAATCGATGGTGACGAGGATGTCGGGCTTTTCAGCCTCGATATAGGCCACCATCTGGCGGATGCGGCGCTTGACGGCGCGGTAATGCGGCAGCACTTCGGTGATGCCCATCAGCGCGATGTCTTCCATCGGGAACAGGCTTTTCAACCCTTGCGCCTGCATGCGCGGGCCGCCCAGGCCAACCATGTTGAGTGTGGGGTCTTTTTTCTTCAGTGCTTCAATGAGCCAGCCGCCGAGCTGGTCGCCGGAGGTCTCGCCTGCGATGAGGGCGATTTTCATATTACTCGAGAATCGAAAAGCCGATGACGAAAATGCCCAGCTGGTCGGCCTTGCGGGCGAGTTCGCGGCGGTCGATGATGAGGGTGGCGCCGGCTTCCACGGCGATGCCGGCGAGGCCGGCCGCGGCCAGTTTTTCAATGGTGGGGATGCCGATGGTGGGCAGATCCACCCGCGTATCCTGCTGCGGTTTTTTCACTTTCACCAGTACGCCGCCGCGGTCTTCGATTTTCAGGTAGCCGCAACGTTCGATCAGCTTGTCGGTGCCCTCGATGGCCTCGACGCCGATGACGGTTTGGTTCTGCACCACCACCGCCTGGCCGATATCCAGCGCCCCGATTTCGCGGGCGATGCGTGCGCCGAATTCGATATCCGCCTGGGCGCGCTTGTCGGGGTAGATGCTGCCAATCAAGCCCTCGGGCGCCAGCAATTCGCGCATCACCTGATCGGCGCCAATCACGCGAAAACCTTCTTCCTCGATGAAGGTGACGATATTGTTCAGCAGATCATTGTCGCCAGTGATGAGCTGGCCGCCGACGCGGGCGAGCAGCTTGGTGCCCTTCATATCGGGGCGCAGCGAGGTAATTTTCGGACGCGGCACCTTGCCGGCCAGCACGATCTCGCTCACCTGATTCTCGTGCAGCAGCTCGATGATCTTGCCGATGGCGCCGACGCGGGCCCAGGCCACGGCCTCGCCGGCATCGTAGATGGTTTCGTCGTCGGCGGCGCCTTCCAGGGCCACCACGAAGAAGGGGCGGCCCATCTGGGCGCAGGCTTTCATCATCATGCGCGGCAGGGCGCCGGCGCCGGCGATGATGCCCAAGGCCGGCTGCTCGACATGCACCTGTAGGGTGGCGTTCATTCCTCGTCCGTGTCTTTCAGCTTGCCGTGCGGCGTGCAGAAGGAGCGGTCGCTCTCGGTGAGCACGAAGTCGATCAGGGCGGTGGCCTCGGGCTGGTGGCCATATTTTTCTTTCAGCTCCACCGCGCGTTCGTTGAGGGTGGTCAGCTTGCTGCCGAACAGCTCCTTGAACACATGGCGCAGGGCGTGGATGCGCTCGCGCTCCACGTTGCGGCGCTTGAGGCCGACGAGGTTCAGGCCCTCGAGCGAGGCGCGCTCACCGATCACCATGCCGTAGGGAATGACGTCCTTCTCCACCGCCGACATGCCGCCGATGAAGGCGAATTCGCCGATGCGCACGAACTGGTGGATGGCCGACAGGCCGCCCAGAATGGCGCCGTTGCCCACATGCACATGGCCGGCGGCCGTGGCGTTGTTGGCGAAGATGATGTTATTGCCGATCATGCAGTCATGCGCCACGTGGGCGGAGGCCATGAAGAGGTTGTTGTCGCCCACCTGGGTGAGCGAGCCGCCGCCCTCGGTGCCTGGGTTCATGGTGACATGCTCGCGGATGACGTTGTTTTTGCCGATGACCAGGCGGGTTTCCTCGCCGTGGAATTTCTTGTCCTGCGGCGGGCTGCCCAGCGAGGCGAACGGATAAACCTGCGTGCCCTCGCCGATGCTGGTGATGCCGTCGATCACCACATGGCTGTGGAGGGTGACATTATCGGCCAGCGTTACCTTGGGGCCGACGACACAATAGGGGCCGACCTTGACGTTCTGGCCGAGGGTGGCGCCCGGGGCGATCACTGCTGTGGGGTGAATGCTCAATGGCGACCGGCCTTGTCATCGTCCATGATCATGGCGGTGTAGGTGGCTTCGGCGACTTTCACATCCTCCACCATGGCGACACCGCTGAATTTCCAGACGTTGCCGCGGCCCTGCACCACATCGCAATGCAGGCGCAGTTCGACGCCGGGCACCACAGGGCGGCGGAATTTGGCGGATTCGATCGACATGAAGTAAACGATTTTGCCGTGGGCCTCGGCGCCCAGCGAATGCACGACGAGGGCGCCGGCGCTCTGCGCCATAGCTTCCACGATCAACACGCCCGGCATGACGGGATGGCCGGGGAAATGGCCGCGGAAAAAATCCTCCTCACCCGTTACCTGCTTGATGCCGACGACCGATTTTTTTTCAACAATGTTGACGATCTTGTCGATCAGCAGCATCGGGTCGCGGTGCGGAATCAGCTTCTTGATGCCTTCCACATCATATTGCAGCAGTTCGGCGTTGATACGGAACGGTTCACTCATGCGTGCCTCGCTTCTTGACTAGACGTTGGATGGCGATGGTCTGGCGGTGCCAGTCCACCACGGGTACGGCGGGGATGCCACCGAAAGCCGCGCCGGGCGGGATGTCGTTCATCACGCCGGACTTGGCGGCGATTTTCGCGCCCGCGCCGATTTTCAGGTGGCCGGCAATGCCCACCTGGCCGGCCAGCACCGCGCCGTCGCCGATGCGGGTGGAGCCCGAGATGCCGCACTGGCCGATGATGACGGCGCGTTTCCCGATCTGCACGTTATGGCCGATCATCACCAGGTTATCGAGCTTGCTACCTTCACCGATGACAGTGTCGGGCCCGGTGCCGCGGTCGATGGTGGTGCCGGAACCGATTTCCACATCATCCTCGATCATCACGCGGCCGAGTTGGGGCACTTTCACATGACCCTCGCGGCCGAGGGCGAAGCCGAAGCCGTCCTGCCCGATATGCACACCGCGATGGATGAGCACGCGGTTGCCGATGATGGCATGGCTGACGGTGGAATTGGAGCCGATCGCGCTATCTTCGCCCACCGAAACGCCGGGGTGGATGACGGCATTGGGGCCGATGGCCGTGCGCGCGCCGATCACCACGTTGGCACCGATGACCGCGCCGGCGCCGATGCAGACATCCACCCCGATGATAGCGGTGGGGTCGATGATAGCGGTGGCGGCGATGCCCGGTGTCTGCCGCGCGGCGGGGTAGAAACGCTGGGCAGTGAGGGCGTAGCAGCGATAAGGGTCTTCCGTCACCAGCACGACCATGCTGGCGGGGGCCTGCTCGACGAATTTCGGGCGGATGAAGCAGGCGCCGGCGCTGCTGCGCAGGAACTGCTCCACATATTTCGAATTGTCGAAGAAGCTGACGTCGGTGGGGCCGGCACGGTCGAGCGGCGCGACGTCGTTCAGCGTGCGGCTGGCGTGGCTGGCATCGTGCAACGCGGCGCCTGTCGCGGCAGCGAGGTCGCTGGCCGTGAAGGGACCGTGGTTGGTGAAAAAGCGATTATCGACCATGGGGTGGTTCCAAGCGGCGGCTTAGAAATTCACTTTCACGCTGGGCAGCTTGGCGTCGAGACGCTGCTGAACTTCAGCGGTGATATCGAGGCTGGTGTCATTATAGAGCACTTGGCTCGAGGTCAGCACCAGATTCAGCTTTTTCTCGGCAGCCACTTCCTTGACGATGGTCAGCACGTTGCCCTGGATCTGCTCCAGCGCGCCGGCGAAGGCTTTGTCGATATCGGCTTTCTTGGTCTGCACATCGCGCTGGGCGGTGGCGGCCTTGGCCTGGAAGTCTTTCACCTTCTGTTCGAAGGCGGTTTTATCTTTGGTGATTTTGCTTTCGGCGGCCAGGGTCTGGTCTTCCGTCTGCAGGGCTTTTTCTTTGCCTTCGAGGTCGGCCTGGAAGGTTTGCTGCTTGGCTTTCAGCTGGTCGCGTACCGAGTTGGCGGCTTTCGAATCGCGCATGATCTGCTGGATGTTGACAACGCCGACGGCGGTGTCGGCAAAGGCCGGGGCGCTGAGAGCGAAAATGGCTGCAAGAGCAACGAGGACGGAACGTTTCATGGGGCACACCTTTGGTTAGGACACAATGGAGCGGGATTCATGCACCATTTCAACAGGAAATGCCAGCACTAAAACTTGGTGCCGAAGCTGAAACGGACCAGTTCCTCGCGGTCGTAATCCTGCTTGAGGAAGGCCTTGGCAAAATCGATGCGGATGGGGCCGAAAGGCGAGGCCCAGGCGACGCCGAAGCCGGCCGAAGCGCGGGGGCTGGCATTGTCGTCGATGCCGGGACCTTTTTCGTCGAGGCCCCAGAGGCTGCCGGCATCGGTGAACACGGCGCCGCTGACGCCCAGGTCGTCCGGCAGGCCGAGGGGGAAGCGCAGTTCGGCGGTGCCGGCGTAATAGGTGTTGCCGCCCAGGGCATCCTCGGTGGTGGCATCGCGCGGGCCGAGGCCGGCTTTTTCGAAGCCGCGCACATCGTCGGAGCCGATGTAGAAACGCTGGTTGATGCGCACATCTTTGCCCAGGCCGATGATGCTGCCGCCGGAGCCGGCAAACATCAGCGTCCATTTCTTGGCGACGGGGATGTAATATTCGCTCTGCAGTTCGTGGCGGATGAAGCGGTCGTCACCGCCAAGGCCGGCGACATCCTGGTTGAAGCGCCAGTAATAGCCGCTGGTGGGGCTCTGCTTGTTGTCGCGCTCGTCGTAAATAAACGAATGTCCGATGATCGAGGCGAGGTCCTGCCCTTCCTGGTCCTTGATGTAGAGTGAGGCATCGGCAGCGACGTTGGTGATTTCCGAATCATCGATGTTGTAGTGAAGCTGATGCTTCAGGTGATCGCTCATATTGTAGGTAAATTTGAAGTTGGCGCCGATGGCGTCGCGGTCGTAGGAGGCTTCATCGGCATAGTCGGTGACGGTTTTATATACGTCGAACCCGGCTTCCAGCGGGCGATCGAGGAAATAGGGCTCGGTGAAGCCGATATCATACATCTGTCGTTTGGCGGCGAACATGGTGCGGAAGCGCAGCTCCTGCCCGCGGCCGAGGAAGTTGCTCTCCTTCACGCCGATATCGGCGAGGGGGCCGTCTTCCGTCGAGAAGCCGGCGCCGAAGCTGATTTCGCCGGTGGATTTCTCGGCCACGTTCACGTCGATATCCGTGGTATCGGGCTTGCTGCCGGGCTTATTCTGGATATCGACCTTCTCGAAGAAGCCGAGGTTGTTCAGCTTCTGTTCAGTACGTTTGATTTTGCTGGAGGAGTAGGCATCGCCCTCGCTCAGCGTGAATTCGCGGCGGATGACTTCGTCCAGCGTGCGCTGGTTGCCAGTGATGTTGATGCGCTCGACATACACCTTCGGGCCTTCCTCGATATCATAGGTCAGGTCGATGATTTTTTCCTTGCCGTCGCGGTGGGTGGTGATGGGGTTGATCTCGACGAAGGCAAAGCCGGCATCGCTCAGCTTGTCGACCATGTGATTGATCGAATCCTCCACCTCGCTGGCGTTATAGACATCGCCCTCCTTGGTGGTGATGGCCTCCTTGAAATCCGGTAGTTTTCCAGCGCCCAGCTTGCTCTTCACATCGATCTTGCCGAAGTCGTATTTCGGACCTTCTTCGATGGTGAAGGTGAGATAGAACGCATCGCGCTGTGGGCTCAGCTCGGCGATGGCGGATTTGACTTTGAAATCGGCATAGCCGTTGCTGAAATAGAATTTGCGCAGCAGTTCCTGGTCGTATTGCAGGCGGTCGGGGTCGTAGCGGTCGGAGTCGCTGAGGAACTGGTACCAGTGTTCGACTGAGCTGTTCACCACCTTCTTCAGCGTCTGTGACTCATAGGTTTCGTTACCGATGAAGGTGATTTTCTCTATGAAGGCCTTCGGCCCTTCGGTGATGTTATAGACCAGGTTCACCCGGTTCTGCGGCAGCTGGATGATCTGCGGCGTAATGGTAGCGGAATAACGACCGTTGCGGCGGTAGACATCGAGCAGACGTTTCAGATCGTTCTGCACCTTGGTGCGGGTGTAGATGGAGCGCGATTTGAGGGTGATTTCCTTCTCAAGGTCGGACTTGTCGATCTGGTCATTGCCTTCGAAAATCACTTCGTTGATGCTGGGGTTTTCGGTGACGTTTACCGTCAGCACGCCATCCTGGATATCCATGCCGATGTCGGAGAAGAAGCCGGTATCATAGAGTTTCTTCAGCGCCAGGTCGAGGTCGTAGGGCGTGACATCATGCCCGCGGCTGATATCGAGATAGGTTTCCACCGCCGAGGTCTCGATCCGCTCATTGCCGGTGATGCGAATGTCGCGCACGGTTTCGGCGCTGGCGAGGCAAGGCGCAAGCAGCATCAGGCATACGAGAAGCGGACAGAAAAATCGCATGTTGTGGGTGTGCGCGAAACGGGCTGCAAAGGCAAGCGAAACTAGGAAGTTATTACACTGTGGCCGTGCGCTGCAACAGTGTGGCTAAAGCACCATCTGTTTCACGTCGTTGAACACGGAAAGAGCCATCAGGCAGGCGATGACGGCGAAGCCGAAACGAAAACTATATTCCTGGAATTTCTCGGCCAGCGGGCGGCCACGCAGGGCTTCGAGGCCGTAAAAAGCAAGGTGGCCGCCATCCAGCATCGGAATCGGCAGCAGGTTCACCAGCCCGAGATTCACCGAGAGCAGCGCAACGAACCACAGGAACATCCGCACCGTTTCGCCCAGTGTATCGCCACTGCTGGTGACTTCGCCGGAGAGTTTGGCGATGCCAAGCGGGCCTTTCAATTCTTCTGTTGAGCGTTTGCCGGTGATCATCTGCCCCAGCACACGCAGCGAGGTGGCGCACATGTCGTAGGTGCGTTCGGTGGAGAGGGCGATGGCTTGCGGCAGTGTGACATCCTTATAGGTAATCTGCTGGCTGCGGATGCCGAGCAGCGGACGCTTCACGGCATTGCCCAGCGCATCCTTATCGGCGAAGCTGATGGGGGTGAGGGATTTAGTGAAGGTTTTTTCGCCGCGCCGAATGGTGAGCACCACCGGCGTACCGAGGTTGGTCATGATCGCATCGGGGATGTCGTTGAAATCATGCATTTCGCGCGCATCCACTTTCAGCACACGGTCGCCGGTTTTCAGGCCGGCGGTGGCGGCCGGGGTGTCAGGCATTACCTCACCGACAATAGGTTGGGTGGAGCTGATTCCCACGGTGAAAATGAAATAGGTGAACACGGCGATGGCCAGCAGGAAATTGCTGGCTGGCCCGGCCACCACCACGGCTGCCTTGGCCCAGAGCGGTTTGAAATGGAAGCTGACGGCTTTTTCTTCGGGCGTCATTTCATTCAGCTGGCGCTCGTCGGGCGTGCTGGCGGCGCCGGCATCGCCGAACATTTTCACATAGCCGCCTACCGGCCAGAGCGAGATGCGCCAGCGCGTGCCGTGGCGGTCGGTGCGGCCGACCAGTTCACGGCCGAAGCCGATGCTGAACGTTTCCACTTTCACGCCGCACAGGCGGGCGATGATAAAATGGCCGAATTCGTGGATGAACACGATCACGCTGATCACCAGTGCGAAGGAGATGATGTAATGCAAAACGTGGGCAATCGGTTCCATATCAGTCTTTCATAGCGAGCTGGCGGGCCTGTTCGTCGCATGCCAGCACATCGGAGATGTTAGAAATAGGGCAGGTTGGGGCCTTTTCCAAGGCCGCCGCGATGATGGCGCGGATGCGTGTGAACGGAATTTCGCGGGCGAGGAACCTGCCGACGGCCACCTCGTTTGCCGCGTTGAAGGCGATGCAATGGCTGGGGCCGGCGGCCAGCGCCTGGCGGGCGAGGGCGAGGGCGGGGAAGCGGGCATCCTCCACCGCGCTGAAATGCAGGGCGCCCATGGCGGCCAGGTCCAGCCGCGGGGTTTGCACCGCGAGGCGTTCGGGCCAGCTGAGCGCGTAGGCGATGGGGATACGCATGTCGGGCATGCCGAGCTGGGCCAGCACCGAGCCATCGGCGAAATGCACGAGCGAATGGATGATGGATTCGGGGTGCATCAGCACCGCCAGCTGTTCGGAAGGCAGGTTAAACAGGTAATGCGCCTCGATCAGCTCCAGCCCCTTATTGGCCATGGTGGCCGAATCGACTGAGATTTTCGCGCCCATGGTCCAGCGCGGGTGGTTCACGGCTTCTTCCACCGTGACGCTGTCGAACGTGTTGAGCGGGCGGGTGCGTAGCGGGCCGCCGGAAGCGGTGAGGGTGATGGTTTCCACCGCCGACAGGCTGCCCTGCAGCACCTGAAAAATGGCGTTATGCTCGGAATCGACCGGTACCAGTTTGGTGCCGTGTCTGGCACAGGCCGCCAGCATGAGCGTGCCGGCGCAGACGAGCGATTCTTTGTTGGCCAGCGCCACCTGTGCGCCCTGCTCGATGGCGCGTAAGGTTGGCTGCAGACCGGCCGCGCCGACAATGGCGGCGACGCTGATATCGCAAGGCAGGGCGGCAGCCTCTTCGATGTCGGTGGTTACGCGGATGCCCAGCGGCGTGAGCGCCGCCTTCACCCGCTCGTAATGCGCAGGGTTGCCGATGGCGGCCAGTTGCGGGCGGTGGGTTTGGCAGAGCTCGATCAGCTTGTCCGCATTTTCCTGCGCGGTAAGGGCCGAGATGTGGAATTTGTCGGGGTGCTCGGCCAGCACGCGCAGGGTGGAATCGCCGATCGAACCCGTCGCGCCCAGCACCGAGACGCGGCGCGGCTCAGCAGCAGGAACAGGGGTGATGCGGGCGGTTTTCGGCATGGCGGAAGCCTACTGCATCGCCAGGCGGATGTATAGGGCCAGCGCAGAAAAAATCGCGCAGGGGAGAAGGGCGTCGACGCGGTCGAACAGGCCGCCATGGCCGGGGATGAGCTGGCCGCTATCCTTCACCCCGGCGCGGCGCTTGAGGGCGGATTCGAACAGGTCGCCGCCGAGGCCGATAACGGCCAGCAGTGCGCCGAGAATAGCATGGGGCACCGGCGCGACATGGCCGAGGGTAGCAGCCACTGCGGCGCTGGCAAGGATGCTTCCGGCCAGGCCTTCCCAGCTTTTGCCGGGGCTGATAGTGGGTGCGATCTTATGGTTGCCGAACTGTTTGCCGGCGAGGTAAGCGACGATATCGCCTGTCCAGACAATGGCGAAGGTGGCGAGCAGGATGTTCAGGTTGGTATGGCGCAGGTAGATGAGGCCGGCGGCAGCGGCGGCGATGTAGAGCATGCCGGCGGGAATGAAGATGCGCGCGCGTGTCGCAGTGAGTCCGCGCCACTCGCGCCAGAGCATGGCGGCCATGACGATGACCATCACGTCGAAACTATAGGGCGAGGCGAGGGTGAGGGCGAGGACGACGGCCAGGAGCGCAGCAGCGCTGAGGGTGCGGGTTTTAAGGTCCGACCAGTTGGCCATTACTCGGCCTTGCGGCGGCCAAAGCGGCGCTCGCGGGTGGTGTATTCGAGGATGGCTTTATCGAGCTGTTCGGGGCTGAAATCGGGCCACAGGGTTTCGGTGAAATAGAGTTCGGTATAGGCGGATTGCCAGAGCAGGAAGTTGCTCAGCCGTTCGTCGCCGCCGGTGCGGATCAGCAGGTCGGGGTCGGGCATGAAGCTGGTGTGCAGATGCTGGGAAATGGTTTGTTCTGTCACCTGCTCGGGGGTGAGCGAACCATCGGCCAGCCTGGCGGCGATGCGTTGCATGGCCGTCACCAGCTCCTGCCGCGCGCCGTAGGAGAGGGCCATGGTCACCGTGAGGCGGGTGTTGCCAGCGGTGAGGGCTTCCACCTCGGCCAGGTCGTCCTGGATGTCCTGCGCCAGGGTCTGGCGTTCGCCGATGAAGCACATGCGTACGCCTTGCTCGTGCAGGCTTTTGGCCTCGCGCTTTACATAATGGCGCAGCAGGTTCATCAGGTCGTTCACCTCTTCCGGCGTGCGCTTCCAGTTCTCGGTCGAGAAGGCGTAAAGCGTGAGGTATTTGAGGTGATGGCGCGTGCGGCAGGCATCGAGAATCGCGCGCAGTGCCTCGGCGCCCTGGGTGTGGCCGAACACGCGGCTCATGCCGCGCTCCTTCGCCCAGCGGCCGTTGCCGTCCATGATGATGGCGATATGCGTCGGCAGGCGGGTGGCGGTTTCGGGCAGGCTCTGTGCGGCGATGGCCATTAGACGCTGAGAATATCTTTCTCTTTGGCGGCCAGTTGCTCGTCGACTTTTTTCACGTAATCGTCGGTGAGTTTCTGGATTTGCGCCTCGCCTTTGCGCAGGTCGTCTTCAGAAATCTTGCCGTCTTTTTCCTGCTTCTTCAGATCGTCGTTTCCATCGCGGCGGACGTTGCGGATGGCGACTTTGGCAGCTTCGGCATATTTGCCGGCCACTTTCACCATCTCCTTGCGGCGGTCTTCCGACAGGGCAGGAATCGGCACGCGGATGGTGCTGCCATCCACCGCCGGGTTGAGGCCGAGATCGGATTCGCGGATGGCTTTCTCCACCGCTTTCACCATGCCCTTGTCCCACACGGTGACGGAGAGCAGGCGGGGCTCCGGGGCGGTGACGTTGCCAACCTGGTTCATCGGCAGCATGGAGCCGTACGCATCGACCATGATGGGATCGAGCAGGTTGGTGCTGGCGCGGCCGGTGCGCAGGCCCTGGAATTCCTTGGCGAGGGTGGCGAGGGCGCCATCCATACGTTTCTGCAGTTCGGGATGAGACATGGTGTGTTCCTTCTTTTATTTTTTATCGGTGATGATGGTGCATTTGCCCGTGCCCTGCACGCAGGCGGCAAAGTTGCCCTGTTCCTGGATGGAGAAGACGAGAATGGGAATCTGGTTTTCGCGGGCGAGGGAGATGGCGGCGGCATCCATCACCTTCAGGTCGCGCGCCAGCACGTCGTGGTAGCTGAGGGTTTCATAACGCACGGCGGCCGGGTTTTTCTTGGGGTCGCTGTCATAGACACCGTCCACTTGCGTGGCTTTCAGCATGGCGTCGCAGCCCATTTCGCTGGCGCGCAGGGCGGCGGTGGTGTCGGTGGTGAAATAGGGGTTGCCGATGCCGCCGGCGAAAATCACCACCCGGCCGCGCTCCATATGGCGGATGGCGCGGCGGCGGATGTAAGGTTCGCATACCTGCTGCATTTCGATGGCGGAGAGGACGCGGGTTTCCACATCCATCTTCTCGAGAATATTCTGAATGGCGAGGGCGTTCAAAATGGTGGCCAGCATGCCCATGTAATCGGCGCTGGAGCGTTCCATGCCCGCCGCGGCGCCCGAGATGCCGCGGAAGATGTTGCCGCCGCCCACCACCACGCAGACCTGCACGCCCATTTCGGCGACCTGTTTGATGTCGTTGGCAATGCGGGTAATGGTAGCGAGGTCCTGGCCGTAGCCCTTGTCGCCCATCAGGGCTTCGCCTGATACTTTGATCAGCACGCGCTGGTATTTCGGTTGCGCGTTCGTCTTCACGGCTGGCATGGGCTGGGTCATGTGGCTGGCTCCGGGTTTCCGGGGCTTAGGAGTAGCCTGAAATGCTCAAAGTACAAGGGAAATTTAGTGGCTGGGGACGAGCGTTAGCTTCACGTCCTGCGGCTGGTAATCATAGGCGGCGCCGGTATGGGCGTCATAAAGCGCGGGGACGCCGCCGAGCAGGATGTTGCCATAGGCCCGGCCGCGGGTTTTGGGCTCGAGCGAGATGGAGTTGCGGGCGTTGCGGGTGGTGATACAGGTAATGACCAGCGGGCTGTAGCTGCGCTGCACAGTAACGGTGGCGGGCGTCTGGTCGATATCCCATTCGCCGACGCCGTTGCGCAGCGAGCAGCTGGCGCCCGCCGGCTCGGTGGTGACGCTGATCGGCTCGTCGGTGCCTTTGGTGATGCTGGCACAGCCGGCAAGCAGAAGCAGCGCGGCGGCGGCGGACAGGCGTTTCATCTATTTCCTCACGATGCGTGGTTTATCGGCGGCCCAGCTGCGGGCGATGTCGTTGATTTGATCCAGCATGGCATGAAGCTCTTGTCCGCGCGAGGTAAAACTGTAGGTCACGCGCGGGGGAATGGTGGTCTCCTGCGCGCGGTCGAGCACGCCGGCTTCCTCCAGCATGCGCAGCCGCTCGGTCAGTACCTTGGCGGAAATCTTCGGCATTTCCTTCTTGATCTGGCCGAAGCGCATGGGGCCGTTGCTGTGCAATACCCAGAGGATATAGACCGTCCATGGGCCGCTGAGCAGGCTGATGAAGCCGTGCAGGGGGCAGCGCATATCGCTGTAATCCCGGATGTCCTTCAAATCGTTTCTTGATGCGGCGCGTGGCATGAATGACCTGTTCGTGAATTGGTTACTTTAAGGTACCTACTTGCTTTTAGAAAGTAAAGCGCGATAAGTAACAACACCACCCCCAACCGAAGAGGTTCGTTATGAAACTGTATTATTCCCCCGGCGCCTGCTCGATGAACCCGCATATCCTGGCTGAAGAAGCCGAGATTAAGCTGGAACTGGTGAAGGTCGACCTGCAAACCCACACGCTGGAAGACGGCAGCGACTTCAAGAAAATCAACCCCAAGGGCTATGTGCCCGCCCTGGCGCTTGATGATGGTCGCCTGATCACTGAAAACGTAGCAATCGACCTTTATCTCTGCAGCCTGAAACCGGAAAAGAAGCTGGCACCCAAGGCCGACACGCCGGAGTACCTGGAATTCTTCCAGCAGTTGCTCTTCATCACCACTGAAATTCATAAAGGCATGGGCGGCCTGTTCGCGCCATTGCCGGATGAGGCAAAGGAAGTGCTGAAGAAAAAACTGCGCACCCGCCTGACCTTCCTGGCCGACCAACTGAAAGAGCGTGATTTCGTGTTCGACGGCAACTTCACCGCTGCTGATGCCTATCTCTTCACCGTGCTCACCTGGGCGCCGAAGGTGAAGGTGGACCTTGCCGAGTGGCCTTCGCTGGTTGCATACCAGCAACGCATTGCCGCCCGCCCGGCTGTGCAGCGCGCAATGGCGAACGAAGGCCTTCCGGTGCCGACAGCTAAGGCAGCTTAAGTTTTACAACTCGTGAAAAAGAAAAGGCCGGGAGAGTGATCTCCCGGCCTTTTTATTGGTAGGGTGCTTTGGTTCGGCAGTAGCCGATACCCAAGCCACTGAAAACTACGCTGCGCTGCCCGACATTTTTGCGACTTCTTCGGCAAAATTATCTTCGGCTTTTTCGATGCCTTCGCCGAGGGCGAAGCGCTCGAAAGCGGTGAGGGTGATGGGGGCGCCGGCGTCTTTCTCGGCAGCTTTCACTACGTCAGCCACTTTGGTTTTGCCATCGATAACGAAAGCCTGTTCCAGCAGCACGACTTCCTCATAGAATTTGCGGATGCGGCCTTCGACCATTTTCTCGGCCACTTCCTTCGGCTTGCCCGAGGCCACGGCCTGCTCGATCAGCACGGAACGCTCGCGCTCCAGCGTCGAAGCATCGACGCCTTCCTTATTCAACGCCTGCGGCTTGGTGGCCGCCACATGCATAGCGATCTGTTTGCCGAGGGCTTCGAGGGCTGCCTTGTCGCCGGTCGATTCCAAGGCGACCAGCACGCCGATCTTGCCCATGCCGGGCTTCACCGCGGTGTGGATGTAGGTGGCGACCACGCCATCCTTCACCGACAGGTTGATCACCCGGCGCAGCGTCATGTTCTCACCGATGGTGGCAATGGCGTTGCTGATATCTTCCTGCACGGTTTTGCCGGTGGAGGTTTTCTGGGCTTTCAGCGCTTCAATATCGGTGCCGCTGCTGAGGGCCTGCATCGCTACTTCATGAGCGAGGGCTTGGAACTGCTCGTTGCGGGCAACGAAGTCGGTTTCCGAGTTCAGCTCGATCATCGCGGCGGCGGTGCCTTCCGAGGCAACAGCTACGAGGCCTTCCGAAGCGATGCGGCCGGCTTTTTTGGCAGCCGAGGCGAGGCCTTTGGTGCGCAGCCAGTCGATAGCGGCTTCGATATCGCCGTTATTGGCGTCGAGCGCCTTTTTGCAATCCATCATGCCGGCGCCCGAGCGCTCGCGCAGTTCTTTTACAGCTTGTGCAGACATTGGGAGTCTCCTTCAATATGGGATGTGCGGCCCGTGCTTAAATGGCACGGGCCGCATCAAAAGTTACGCGGCTTCTTCGCCGGCATCGGCTTTTTTCTTGGAAGCGGCTTTCTTGGCTTCCTCGGCAAAAGCTTCTTTCTTGGTCGACTTGGCGGGTGCGGCTTTCGGGGCGGCTTTTGCGCCCGGTTTGCCGCCACGGCCAGTGCGGTTATGCTCGCGGCCGGCACGCTCACGTGCCTGACGCGGGGTTTCACCTTCTTCCTTGCCTTCCGACGCGTCGGCGTCAGCGGCAGCCGCGAATTCCTGCTCAACCGCAACGGTCTCTTTCAGGCCCGAGAGGGCGGCGTCCGAGATCAGTTTGCAGTAGAGCTTGATGGCGCGGGTGGCGTCATCGTTACCCGGGATCGGGAAGTCAATGCCCTCAACAGTGCAGTTGGTATCGACGATGGCGACGATGGGGATGCCCAGCTTTTGGGCCTCTTTCACGGCCAGTTCTTCACGGTTGGTGTCGATGATGAACAGCAGGTCCGGCTTGCCACCCATATCGCGGATGCCGCCGAGCGAGCGCTCGAGCTTGTCGCGGTTGCGTGCGGCAACGAGCAGTTCCTTCTTGGTCAGGCCCGAATGCGGGTTGGCCAGTTCTTCTTCGTATTTGCGCAGCTGGCGGATCGAGTTCTGGATGGTGCTCCAGTTCGTCAGCATGCCGCCGAGCCAGCGGTTATCGACATAATACTGGCCGCAGCGTTTTGCAGCAGCGGCGATCTCTTCGCTCGCCTGACGCTTGGTGCCGACGAACAGGATGCGGCCGTTTTTCGCCACGGTGGCGCGAACAGCGGTGAGGGCGCGATAGAGCATCGGCACGGTCTGTTGCAGGTCGATGATGTGAATGTCGTTACGGGCGCCGTAGATGAACGGGGCCATACGGGGGTTCCAGCGCTTGGTTTTGTGGCCGAAATGAACGCCAGCGTCAATCAGCTCGCGCATCGAAAAGGTCGGAAGTGCCGACATAGTTAAACTCCTTTGTCCGGTTAATCCTCCTTAGGCAGTGCCCAGAAACTGGGACCGGCGGGTAGTCGGGAACACCCCAACGCCCAAGCCTAAGTGCGGTTTTCCCCACGATGGGGAGGCGGCTATATAAGGGTAATTGGCCCGGTTGGCAAGCAATTTATAGGCTAAAACTGCTTCGTGAAGATGAGCGAGCAGGCCAGGCTGGTGTTGGTAAGGTTATAAGTGCCCGCTACCGTGTCGGTCGCCACGGTGGAAAGCGTGCAGCTTGCCGGGTTGGTGGTGGCGTTATACCAGCCGTTGTCACTGCAGGCCATCACCCGGCCGGAGCCGGGCTTCCCATCATCCATTTTCGTATCGATATTCCAGGCCTCTTCGGGCTTCAGAATGGCGCCAGAGGTAGTGTTGCCGGATTTCTGCGCGCCAAAGCCGAAGGCATTACCATAATCGCCTGCATAGATGCGTGGGCTACCGGTTGGCTGGCTGCCTACTGTCTGGGCACTCCAGCCGCTGCCGCCTATTTTAGAACGGGGCACATTGGTGCCGACGACCGAATCATACCCACCAGCAACACTGCCTGCCACGCCGGTATAATTGCCTTCGATCAGGCCAGCCAGAGCCAGCTGGTTCCAGAATTGGAACATTTCACCTGTGGCGCTGGCAGCGCCGATGGTCAGCTGCGCGTCGCCATTGCCATTGCAGGTGCCGGTGGCAGAACTGCCGGAGCAGGCGGTGGATTGGCCCCAAACGGCTTGCGCATTATTAAAATCGCCGGGCATGGCGAAGTATTTATCGCGGAAACTTTGGGTGGCGGTGAAATAACGTTGATACTCGGTCGTCACCGCCCGCAATTCAGCGGCGCGGATCAGTGATTGCCCGGCCAAAATACCGCCAGTGAGCAGGCCGAGGATGACCAGGACGATGGAGAGTTCGACGAGGGAGAATGCCTTTTTCATCTAGAACAGCCTGACGAAGAACAGCGAGCAGGCGAGGGTGCTGCTGCTCAGGTTATAAGCGCCCGTGTAATCGGTGTTGTTGGCGGAGGTGGTGCAGCTGCCGGTGTTGGTGAAGCCGACGGCATCATAGGCGAGGATCTTGCCGGTGCCGGGCTTGCCGTCATCCATCTTGGTGTCGAGGTTCCAGGCATCCTCGGGCTTGAAGATGGCGGCGGTGTTGAAGGTGGTGGCAGTCGCGGCGCCGAAAAAGAGCTCGTTGCCGTAATCGGCCTGGTAGGTGGTGGTCGAGACGCTGGTGATTTTTCCAGTGTAATAGGCGCCCCAGCCGCCGGTATTCAGCTTGGATTTGGGGACGTTGGTGCCGATGATGGAATGGTTGGGCCCGCCGCTGCCGGCCACGCCGGTATAGGTGCCCTCGATCAGCCCGGCGAGGGCCAGCTGGTTCCAGAACTGGAAGTCTTCGCCCGTCGTGCTGAGGGCGGCGGCGGGGCCGATCTGCCCGTCGGCGTTACCATTGCAGGTGCCGGTGGCCGCCGCGCCGCCGCAGCTGGTCGATTGGCCCCAGAAGGCCTGGGCATTGTTGAAATCGCCCGGCAGCATGAAGTATTTATCGCGGAAGGCCATGGCGGCCGAATAATAGCGGTTATATTCCGTGCTCACCGCCCGCAACTCCGCCGCATGAATCAGCGACTGCCCGGCCAGGATGCCGCCCGTCAGCAGGCCGAGGATGACGAGGACGATAGAGAGTTCGACGAGTGAGAATGCGGTGCGGTTCATCAGATCGACTTCGGGAAATAGAGCGAGCATTGGGCGGAGGTGACGCTCAGGTTATATGTGCCGGGCGTGCCGGTGTTGGCGGTGGAGAGGGTGCAGGTGGTCGGGTTGGTGCTGGCATTGTACCAGCCGTTCGGGTTCCAGGCGATGATTTTCCCGGCACCCGGCAACCCGTCATCCATTTTCGTGTCGATGTTCCATGCTTCTTCAGGTTTGAGGACAGGCGTGCTTGCCGCGCTGCTGAGATAGATGAATTTAAGCATGTTCCCGTAATCGAACTTATAAGTCGTCGTGTCCCCGGCATAATTGCTGGCGTTGGCGGCTGCCCAGGCGGCGCCGTTCATTTTGGATTTAGGCACGTTGGTGCCGGCGGTATAATCATACCAGTTGGTGCCGGAGATGCCGGTGTAGCTACCCTCGATCAATCCGGCCAATGCCAGCTGCCGCCAGTATTGCCACGCTTCTGCCGTGCCGCCGTTGGTGGCGCTGAAGTCGATCGTGTTGCTGTTGTCGCCGTTGCAGGTGCCGGTGGTGGTGAGCGTCGTCACCGTGCCCGAGCAGTTGGTGCCCTGCACGCCCCACACGGCCTGCGCGTTGTTCCAGTCGCCGGGAAGCGCAAAGTATTTATCGCGGAAGGCCTGGGTGGCGGTGTAGTAGCGCTGATATTCCGTCGTCACTGCGCGCAGTTCCGCTGCGCGGATGAGTGACTGCCCGGCCAGGATGCCACCCGTCAGCAGTCCCAGGATGACGAGGACGATGGAAAGCTCCACCAGTGAGAACGCTTTGCGCATATCATGGAATTATAGGTGGAAACGCAGTGCAGCTGCAAGCGCTTTACGCCCGTTGGGCGTCCAGCTGCGCGTCGGGGCCAATCACGCTGTCGTAATGGCGAATGTCGGGGGCGAGGGTGCTGACGGGGCCGCCATGGTGCTGGCGGTCGTTCATCCGGAAAGGCTGGTTCTGGTGGCTGCCGGTGAGGGTGGGCACGTTCTGCATCGCCTCGTGGTGGTAGCGGTAGAGGCAACCCGCCATCTGCGAGTAAATCTCGCCGAATTCCATATGCTGGTCTTTGGTATGTTCCTTGATGGTGGCGGTGCAGTCGGCCATCAACTGCGGGATTTTTTCGGGCGGTACGGTGGCGAGGGCATCGGTGGCGTGGGCCTTCACCTCGTCCATGTTCAGGTTCATCTCGCCGAAGGGCGCGAACAGGCGGATGAAATAAGCGCCGGCGAACAGCACGCCGCCGATACCGCCGACGATATCCTGGTATTTATTCCCGCGGAATTCCTTGCCGAACAGCTTCTCGGGGAGGAATTTCCAGTTGGGGATCTTGATGAGGCGCTTCTTGTTGAACAGCCGGTCGGCGGCGATGGTGCCGCCCGCCGTCATCTCGATCAGCGAGCTGAGGCGGAAGGAGATATTCTGGCGGAACTGGTCGATGGGTGATGGCGGGTTGGGGTCGTAAGGGTCCGGCACTTTCGAGGTGAGGGCGATGGATTTGCCCGTCAGGTAAAGCAGGCCGCCTGTCAGGCTGAAAAGGTCCTTGTTTTTGGCGGTGAGGAAAGCCGTTTTCAGGGTCGCGCCGGCTTTGCCCAGGCCGCCCCACTCGCCGTGTTTCAGGATCGATGCCGCGCCGCGCAGGCCGTAGGGGCCTTCTTTCAGGCCCTCGACATAGCCTTTTGTGCCGGCTTTATTCACGCCGCCGAAGGTGAAGTGGTTGCGCTCCACCTCGGTCTCGACTTCCTTGTAAAGCGGCTTGCCGGCCGCGTCTTTTTCGCCGGTGGCCTTCATCTCGGTGATGGTCTTCGTGATGCGGGTGCTGATCGGGAAGGCGATGGCGAACGAGCCCAGGAAGCGCAGGCCGATCTCGCCGAACGCCACCGAGTTATGCTTCATGAAATTATAGAATTGCTCGCCCAGCGTCTGCGGCGGCTGCGGCTCGGCGCGCAGGGCCTGGCGGTCGTCGTCGATGCCGGGCAGCTGCTGGCTGGTGCTGGCATAGGGCGCGACCTTGCGGTTGATTTCCTTTTTCAGGAAGCGCAGGCGGTTGGTGTCGGGCTGCTGCTCGGCGCCGAAGATGATGTTGGTGCCGTTGGCCAGCAGGTTCAGCGAGGCGAAGCTCAGCGTCGCGATATCCAGCCCGCTGGCGTTCAGGAAGCTCGAGACGATCTGCAGCCCCTGGCCGACCATGCCCATGTTGCCGCGCACCGCCCAGATATTGTTTTTCCTGGGCTTGAAGGTGAGGGTGAATTCGCCCTGCTGGGCAGCAAGCTGCGTCAGCAGTGCCTGCTGGGATTGCGGCCCTTGCGTGACCAACACCGGCTGGCCGTTAACGCTGGTTTCGGCGATGATTTTCTGGCCAAGGCCCGAGGTTGTCAGCCATTGCTTGATGGCTGTCTGGTCCTGCGGGCCGCGCAGGGTGAAGAAGCTGAAATTGCCATCCGGCAGCGGTGCGAATTCGACGCTGGCGATAGGCGCATCGGCCTTCTGGTTCTTATATAGCGGCACAAGCGCCTCCTCTTTCGGAGGCGGTTGGCCAGCTTATGTTCTGGTAGCATTGCATATGAATGCGATGGTTGTCCTGCATGTTTTATTTTGTCCCAGCATACGCCTGAATGGACATGTCGCCGAGCAAAAACCGCGTTTTTGCCGCAATCTTCACGCCACTGTAACAAAAGAAAAAAATGCGGCGCTGCAGCATGCGCGTTTGCCTATGAAAACACTGCTTTTTGTAACAAAAGCTTCACATCGGCGAGGGGCGGTCTCTGGTAAGCTGTAACGTGAGGAAAACCAGTATTTTGATGACAGAAAAACCGAACAACAATCCATCGCCCGAAAAGCAGCCTGCGAAAGGCGTGAGCGCTGACGTCGCGCCCGTGCCGCTGGCATCGCGCCTGGAATCGGACGATAAGAGCTCGTATGCCGGCTATCTGTTCGGCTCGTCGGGCAGCCTCGACCGGCCGGCATGGAGCGACACGATGCGCGGCCGCCTTGGCATCCGCGTGTTGTCGCGCGGGATACTGGGCGGCATTTTTTATACCGTCGGCGGGCACCTCGCCTCGAAGCAGCTGGAAGGCTATCAGTCGTTCACACCGTTCGCGAAGCTCGATCGCAGGAAGCCGCTGCAGTATGTCGCCCGTGCGTGGGATGTAGTGGTAGGCAAGCCGCTGGAGTTCGCCACGCACCGCCTGACACGGGGCGACCTGGAGACAAAGGCGCGCGCCGCATGGGAAGTGACGAGCTTCCGACCCAAGATGTTCGATGTGCCGGCCGGCCAGCCGCTGACCCACAAAGATCGCTGGGGCTTTGAACATGAGCTCAACGGCCGCGGCCTGGGCGCCGAAGTGGTTGCCGTCACCTTCGATTTCTTCTCGATGTCGATCGGTGACGCGCTGGGTCGTAATATCATCCAGGCGCTGGACCCGAATGTGAAGCAGCCCTGGATGCTCGACGCGCACGGCCATGCCACCACGCGCGACAAGGGGCATTTTGATGCCGGCCGCTGGGCGCGCTCGGTGGGCCGTGCCAGCTGGCGCATTATCAGCAAAAACGCCGGTGAGGACTGGGCGGCGGCGCTGCCTTACGTGTTCCAGATGAAATGGCAGCGTCAGGCGCTGGCGAAAATCTGGCCGGGCTTCAAGCTGTCATCGGATAATAATATGAATGGCGGGCTGGCGCGGCTCGATAAGGACGGCAATATCATCGGCGGCTATCAACTGGCTGGCGTGACGGACCTGCAGCTGCGTTTCATGGGCTATAACTGGTACACGCTGATGTACCGGGAGATGTACGATGCCATCGGCCGTAACTTCAACCGCTGGCAGGATAACGGCTATGTCGTGCACATGCCAAAAATCGAGCACCCGATTGATGATATCCTGAGCGCCCCCGGCTTCATGGCGCGCTACGTGACGAAGAGTTTGATCAAATCCGGCCTCTATATGTCGCTGGCTGTGCCGTTCTTCTGGATCACCCGCACGCCGCAGAGCAAGGTAACCGGTGGTTTCGCGATGGATCATCTGGCTCGTGCCACGGAGCAGTCTGACGAAAGTGCGCTGGTGACAAAAACCGGGAAAGAAAGAGCGGACGGGCGAGACCATACTTTCCGCCAGAATACGGCTGGTGACCGCGTGCCGCGAGCTTCATTGATCCATGATATCCAGCCCCGTCCCACGGTCGGACATTACGGCTATCAACAGACGGTCGATCTTACCAAAATCTCGAAAATGACGCCGTTCGACTGGGGCATCAAGCGCGGACCGATCGATTCCATTCTCAACCCGTTCGGCTGGATATGCTACCAGGCCGGCGGCGGCATGACACGACTGGTTGATGCCATTGCCCCCGGCGGCGATTTTGTCTCACGCTGGATGCATGGCGGCCATCTCAGTCAGGCCGAACTGCTGCTGGCGCGCGAGAAAACGTTACGCACCTTCACCAACGCTGCTATCTCCTACACGCCTTACATGTGGGCGAAAGCAGAGACGGCACTGCGGGTGGATGACCGCCGCAGCGTCGAGAATCTCGGCCACATGGATAAGGCGATCTATCGCCTGATCGATAACGCCTTCACCTTCAATTTCGAAGGCACCAAAAAAGCGGGCCGCGATGTGATCTACCTGGCAACCCATTACGAGCAGGATGTGGCCAGCCGCGAAGGCGGCAGCCAGTCGGTAGGGGATGGCAGCGTGGTGCCGCGCGCCGCCGACCGGCCAGAGCCCCATTCCAGAATCCACACCAGCAGCATCGAGCGCGTGCCGATGCAGGAGCGTCCCGCACCGGGCCAAGGAGCGGATGATAGCCCGCGCCAATGGGCGGAAACCGTGGCTGGCCGCAAGCTCGACGCGCAATATCAACCACCGCAAAACACTTACCATTAATTCTTGCAATTGCACCCTGCCGCTCTACTCTCGCCGGCATGCATGATTCTATTTTCGCACGTTTGCGTTATCTGGCCGGCGCCATCGGCGGCATGGCGCTTCTGTTGTTGGCTATCATCGTTGCCCGGTGGCCGCTGGCGGTGCTGATCGCGGCGGCGGGAACGACGCTGCTACTCTCCTTCATGCTGCTGCGCGAACTGGGACAGCTGCAAAAACGGGTCGATGCAAGCAGCAGCCATATCGGCCAGTTCATTCGCGGCTCGCTGGATGCGCGCATTCTCGATATCGGGCCGCTCGATGCGCTGGGGCGCATGCAGCACCGCATCAACAATCTGTTCGATATTCTTGACGCCACCATTCGTCGCGAGGATGCCGCCCTTGGCACTGGCGACGATGATGATTACCTGCAGAAAATCCGCCAATCAGGGCTCTATGACAAACTGCATCGGCGGATGACGCCGCCGGTGGTGGAGGCCGAGCCGTTGCCATCGCTTCCGCCGGCGGCGCCGGCGCCCGATATGCTGCCATTCCTGAAAGCACTGGCGGGCATCCAGCAGCGGGCCGAACAATTGCAGCAATCCATCCAGCGGGCCAGCGGCAAGCTCAGCGCACCGGTAGCGGCAACTTCAGCAGCAGCGACAGCCGAGCAACTGTCGCTGGGTATCCACAGCATCGCGGGTCAGGCCAGCGAGGCGGGTGGCGTGGCGGCGCAGGCCGTGCAGCATGCGCGTAAATCCGATGGGGCCATTCAATCGCTGCGCGATGCATCAGGCAAAATCGGTGAGGTGGTAGAGCTGATCCATAGCATTGCCGGGCAGACCAACCTGCTGGCGCTGAATGCTACCATCGAGGCGGCGCGTGCGGGTGAGGCCGGGCGCGGCTTTGCTGTGGTGGCGGGCGAAGTGAAAACGCTTGCCGGCGAAACCCGCCGCGCGACGGATGAAATCTCCCGCCAGGTGGGCGATATCCAGAACCATACGCAGGAAGCGGTGGCGGCGATCGGCGAAATCGGCCAGATGATCGCACGGATGGAAGGGATTGCCAGCGCCATGGCGCGTGCGGTGGAAGAGCAACGCCTGGCCACACAGGCGATCAGCAGCCAGCTGCAGGAACCGCCCGCCGCGCCGCATGCGGCGCTGGAGGAAATGCACGCTACCCTGCAGATGGTGACTACCATGCTGGAGGAAACCGCGATGCTCAACCATGAGGTGACCCAGTTACATGAAGCGGCTTAGTTATTTAATCGGTATGTTGATGATGGGCGCGGCGCTGCCGGCGCTGGCGGCGAATTGCGTGGTGACGCCGGCTTTGCCGGTGATGCATTATCCCGGCGCTGGCAACATTCCGCCCGGCAATAACCTGCGCATGACGGCAGGCAAGGCGGTGGAAGCCAATGAGGGCCAGCGCGTGGTGATTTACGGCACACTGCTTGACAGCAACTGCGTGCCGGTGGCCGATGCGAAAGTGGAGCTCTGGCAGGTCGACCCGTTCGGCAAATGGATGCTGGCGACGCACGAGGACCTGGTTGATACGCGTCCGGTGTTCGCGGGTGCCGGCCGCACCTATACCGGGAATAACGGCAGCTTCTATTTTATCACCTCGTTCCCGGGCGTGGCCGAAAAGCGCGCACCGCATTTTGACCTGCGCATCAGCGTGGCGGGGCAGAAGGATTTCAATACCGCCCTCTATTTCGCGGATGATGGCCGTAATGCCAGCGACCCGGTGTTGAACAAGCTGAAGGCGCCTGAAGACCGCCGCAAACTGAATATGCAGGTGAATGAAGCCGGCGGCGCCGGGCTGGGTGCGGCAGCCACCATCGTGCTGCCCTATAAAATTAACTACCGCGGCTACTAAGGAGCATTATGACCGATAGCGTAAAACAGGCACTGGAAGCGGTTTATGCTTCGCTTGGCGATAATAATACCGGCATCGACCAATGTATCGATGCGTTGAAGCAGGCACTTGATGAAAAGGGCGAAAAAGTAGCGCTGGTCGATAAAACACGCCTGGCGCAGAACGACCGTCAGGGCCGCCGCATGATGCAGAGCTATTTCAAGAAGCGTGGCGTGATCGTCGAATTCGCTGCCTAGCTATTTGCTCGGCGAAATCATGTTCTCCGGGCGCACCCATTGATCGAACTGATCGCTGGTCAGCAGCTTTAATTCCATGGCGGCCTGTTTCAGCGTCTTGCCTTCCTTATGCGCCTTCTTGGCGGCCTTGGCGGCGTTATCGTAGCCGATATGCGGGTTCAGCGACGTCACCAGCATCAGCGACTCGTTCAGCAGCTGGGCAATGCGATCCTTATTTGCTTCGATACCCACCACGCAATTATCGGTAAAGCTGTTGCATGCATCGCCGATCAGCTTGATGGATTGCAGCACGTTATAAATGATTACCGGCTTGAACACGTTCAGCTCGAAGTGGCCCGTAGCGCCGGCGATGGTGACGGTAGTGTGGTTGCCCATCACTTGTGCCGCCACCATGGTCATGGCTTCCGACTGAGTGGGGTTCACCTTACCCGGCATGATGCTGGAACCCGGTTCGTTCTCCGGCAGCGAAATTTCGCCAATGCCGCAGCGCGGGCCGGAGCCCAGCAGGCGGATGTCATTGGCGATTTTCATCAGACTCACCGCCACGGTATTAAGCGCGCCGCTCAGCTCCACCAGCGCGTCATGCGCGGCGAGGGCCTCGAACTTGTTCGGGGCGGTAACGAATTTCAGTTTGGTGATGCGCGCCACCTCGGCGGCGAATTTTTTGTCGAAACCCACCTTGGCGTTGAGGCCGGTGCCGACGGCCGTGCCGCCCTGGGCCAGTTGCAGCACGCGCGGCAGCGTGTTCTTCACGCGCTCGATGCCATATTCAATTTGTGTCGTATACCCGCTGAATTCCTGGCCGAGGGTGAGGGGGGTCGCATCCTGCAAATGGGTGCGACCGATTTTGACGATTTTTTTGAATTCCTGGGCTTTGTCGTTCAGCGCGTTGCGTAGTTTCTGCAGTGCCGGAAGCAGCAGGTGCTCCACCTGCATCGCGGCGGCGATATGCATGGCGGTGGGGAAGCTGTCGTTGCTGCTCTGGCCCATGTTCACATGGTCGTTCGGGTGCGCGGGTTTCTTGCTGCCCATCACGCCGCCCAGCAGTTCGATGGCGCGGTTGCTGATGACTTCATTGGTGTTCATGTTGGTCTGCGTGCCTGAGCCGGTCTGCCAGACCACTAGCGGAAACTGGTCGTCATGCTTGCCTTCCATCACCTCAGTGGCGGCGTTGACGATAGCGTTGCCGATTTTTTTATCCAGCACGCCCAGTTGCATGTTCACCGTGGCGGCAGCGCGTTTCAGCGTGCCGAGGGCATGCACCAGCGGCTTAGGCATCGTCTCGCCGCCGATTTTGAAGTTATGCAGGCTGCGCGCCGTCTGCGCGCCCCAGTATTTGTCGGAGGGAACCTCGATGGGGCCGAAACTGTCGGTTTCGGTGCGGGTGTTGGTTTTGCTTTTTTTCACGGCGGCCATGCGCTGCTCCTGTTAATAAGGTGAGATGCAACCTACATAGCCATAAATCATAGCGAGACAAGCATCATGACGCCGGAATACTGGAACAAGGCGACCAAACATCTCACCCGTGTCTGCCCGACCATGGGCGGCATCATCCGCCAGTATAAGGGCGAATATCTGAGCGCGCGGGAGGATGGGTTCTTCACCCTGGTGCGCGCAGTGGTGGGGCAGCAGATTTCCACCAAGGCGGCCGATGCCATCTGGAACCGCCTGATCGTTAAGGTGAAGCCGCTGACACCCGACAAGCTGCTGCGCGTACGTGACACTACGCTGCGCAGCCTGGGGCTGAGTGCGCAAAAGGTGGCCTATGTAAAGAACGTGGCGAAGTTTTTTGCCGAGAATGCGGTGAATACCACTTATTGGGCAGCGCGTTCGGATGAAGAAGTGATCAAAGAACTGACCAGCATCAAAGGCATCGGTACCTGGACAGCCGAGATGTTTCTGATCTTCCACCTTACCCGGCCGGATGTGTTCCCGGTGAAGGATTTGGGCATTCTTAAGGCGGTGGATATGCATTATACGGGCGGTAAGCGGCTTACTAACAAGGAATATATAGCATTTGCAGAGCGTTGGGCGCCTTACCGTTCGGTAGCCAGTTGGTATCTCTGGCGGGCGCTCGACCCGGTGCCAATCGCTTATTAACAATCGGTATTCCCGTCATCAAACCGTCATCATCGGCGGGTAGGATGGCAGTATGGCCGATGATACCCAGACACCTGAAAGCGCAACCTTCCGTGCTGATGACCTGCAGAAGCAGGCGCAGGCGGCGGAGCAGGACCCGGCCAACTTCTCGCTCGTCGATTTGATCAAGAGTTTCTTCAACTGGCTGAACGACCTGTTCAGCAGTGCCGATGATAAAAACGCGCCGGACTATGAGGATGCCAGCGACCAGGATCGCGCTCAGATCGCGCAGAAAGATGCCAGTCGCGTCGCTGCCGATGAAAAAGAATATAGCGATAAATACGGCGACTTTAAAAAGACGGCTGCCGGTAAATGGAACATCTCCACCGTTGTCAGCGGCAGCAAACAGCTGCTTGATATGCGGGCGCGCGAGGAAGCGGCCAATGGCGGCAAGCCGGTGGAAGCCGGTATGCCGTTCGAGGGCGAAGCGCGTGTCAGCTCGGCCTATGGCCATCGTGAATCGCCGGGCGCAGGCGGCAGCACGGAACATCAGGGCATCGATATTGCGCCGATGCCGAAAGGCACCCGATTAGGGCTGGTTTCCACCATGCCCGGTATCGTAATCGGTGCGGGTTGGCTGAACGGCTACGGCAACTGCGTCGAGATCATGGATATTTATGGCGTGCATCACCGCTACGGCCATATGTCGGAATTGTCGGTGAAGGTCGGCGATTCGGTAGAAAAGGGCGAAGCCATCGGCAAAATGGGTATGACGGGCCATGCGACTGGCGTGCATCTGCATTACGAACAGCGCGACGATGAGAACCACACGCGCGATCCGCAATTGCAGGGCCGCACCTGGCGCGATGGCGAGGTAATGCTAGGGGCCCATGCACCGGTACCGGTTGCGCCGGCGCTCGTGCAAACCGTTACGGCATCGCAGGTGAGCAAGACACAGGTGGCCGCTGTGGTGAGCACGGTGAAACACCCTACTGCCGGCCATGTGCCGGATTTGAGCCTGCATGGGATTCAACAGGCGGCGCTGCAGGAAGTACATAGCGTAACCCATGGCGCCAAACAGCTTTGGCAACAAGCCTGCCTGATGCTTGCATAAATTGATTGCGGGCTGGTGGGCCGCCGCTATCATGCGGCCGCATTTCAACCGGAGCCGCATATGATCCCCCGCTATTCACGTCCTGAGATGGTCGACATCTGGGAACCTTCCAGCAAATTCCAGATCTGGTTCGAAATTGAGGCGCATGCTGCCGATATGATGGCGGAATTAGGTGTTATCCCCAAGAAAGCGGCGACGACCATCTGGAAAAAAGCGCCCAAAGCCTATGACGCCAAAGCGGTGGCACGTATCGATGAGATCGAGGCGGTGACCAAGCATGATGTGATTGCGTTTCTCACCTACGTCACCGAGCAGGTGGGCGAGGAGGCGCGGTTCCTGCACCAGGGCATGACTAGCTCGGATGTGCTGGATCCCTGCCTCTCCGTGCAGCTGACGAAGGCGACAGACCTGCTGCTGGAAGGCATGGACCGCGTGCTGGCGGCACTGAAGAAGCGTGCGTATGAAACCAAAGATATTGTGGCGATGGGCCGCAGCCACGGCATTCATGCCGAGCCAGTAACGATGGGGCTAAAATTCGCCCGTTTTTATGCCGAGTTTAAACGCGGCAAGGAGCGGCTGAAGGCGGCGCGCAAGGAAATCGCCATCTGCGCTATTTCCGGTGCGGTGGGAACGTTCGCGAATGTGGATCCGAAGGTTGAAGCTTATGTAGCCAAGAAAATGGGCCTCGCGGTTGAACCGGTTTCGACACAGGTGATTCCGCGTGACCGGCATGCCATGTATTTTGCTACGCTGGGGGTGATTGCTTCGAGTATTGAGAATATCGCGATTGAAATCCGCCATCTGCAGCGCACGGAAGTGCTAGAGGCGGAGGAGTTTTTCAGCAAGGGCCAGAAGGGTTCCAGCGCCATGCCGCATAAACGCAACCCGGTGCTGAGCGAGAACCTCACCGGCCTGGCGCGCCTGGTGCGCAGCGCGGTGACGCCTGCGCTGGAGAATGTGGCGCTGTGGCACGAGCGCGATATCTCGCATTCATCGGTGGAGCGCATGATCGCGCCGGATGCGACTGTGACACTGGATTTCGCGCTGCATCGCCTGGCTGGGCTGGTAGAGAAACTGGTGGTTTACCCTGAGCATATCCAGCGTAACCTCGACCGCCTCGGCGGTTTAGTGTTTTCTCAACGCGTGATGTTGACGCTAACCCAGAAAGGCATGAGCCGCGAGGAGGCCTACGCCGCCGTGCAGCGCAACGCGATGAAAGTATGGCTGGAGGGCGCGAATTTCCTTCACGAGCTGAAGCGCGACAAAGATGTCTCGAAACATCTCAGCGTGAAACAACTCTGCGCGCTGTTCGACCTTGGCTATCATACCAAGCATGTCGATACGATCTTCAAGCGGGTGTTCGGCTAGCGCGTCTTCGGCTTGCGGGAATTATCAATAACTCTTTTGATCCAGTCTGTTGCTGCTTTCGTGGCCTGGGCAGCAAGTTGCTCTGCTGTTTTTCTTTGGTTCTCGTTCGGATCGTAACTGGTCATATGGTTGTTTCCGCTGTTAGTGGCAATGAAAGTGGTTTATTCATCTCTTGTAAGAATGTCACGTCGCGGCGCGGTAGCTGCGGCGCAACATATGGAAATATGAATGAAAACTGGTTTTGAACTCGATCCACGCCTGGCGCGCGACACGATGGCGGTGACATCGCTGCCGCTCTGCGATGTGCGGCTGATGGACAATAAGCTCTTTCCCTGGCTGGTGCTGGTACCGCGGGTGGCAGGGGCCAGCGAGTGGATTGATTTGGACCGCGACCAGCAGCATCAGCTGAGCGACGAGATCGCCATCCTCTCGCACCTGTTCAAGGCGCTGGTGACGCCGGATAAGTTGAATGTGGCGGCGCTGGGGAATATGGTGCCGCAATTGCATATCCACCTTATCGCGCGTTATAAGGGCGACAAGGCTTGGCCGAACCCTGTCTGGGGCGGCCCGGCTGAATATTACAGCGATGAAGAGGCCAGCCGTTTCATCTACGAAGTGCGCACGGCGATCGATTCGTTGCAGCTGGCTTGACAGAGCGCTTCTTTTGACTAATGTGCCGCCCTCTTCTGGGTGGCTCGGTAGCTCAGCGGTAGAGCAGGGGAATCATAATCCCTTGGTCGGGGGTTCAAATCCCTCTCGAGCCACCACACACTTCGTGTGATTATTTTTTCTTCGCAGTCTCCGTCTCGATACCCAGCTTCTGCATCAGGGCGATGAGTATCTCGTTCTGATATTCGAGATGCTGAAGGATGGTTTCGATCTCCTCCTCCGCTTTGATATTCACGTTCAGGTCGTTCTCGGCGCGGGCTTCAGCATGGCGGCCTTGCACGTTCTGACCCACCATCAGCAAGGGCATCAGCAGGATCTGGATAAGGTTGGAGATGAACAGCCAGAGAATGAAGCCCATCGGCGGGTCGAACTGCAGGCGGGTGGGGGCCAGCAGGTTCCAGCCCAGCCACAGCACCGTCCAGCCCAGGATGATGAAGAAAAAGCCCATGGTGCCGATGCGGTTGGTGATGAACAGCGCAATGCGGTCGGCGCGGCTGATTTTCTCAGCGAACTCAGTGTTGATATTGTGAAGCGGCTTGCGCTTCTTCTTGAATTCGGCGAGGCTGATCGGGGCTTTGATCATGCGGATTCCTTACTGGCTGGCGGGTTTGCGGCGAACATAAAGTAGTTTGGTGACATGCGCTACTACCACGCCATCGTCGCCCACCACATCCACTTCAAACTGAGGTTCGACCTTGTATTGGCTGTCGGCCTGCGCCCTGATCTCGGCGATTTTTTCGGGCGGAATCTCGAAATGGGCGCGCACATGGCTGCGGCCGGGCTTCAGGAACTGGATGCTGGCAGCCTTGTCCCATACGATGTAGTCGCGGCCGAGGTTACTCATTAAAATGGCCATGAAGAACGGGTCGCACATGGCATAAAGCGAGCCGCCGAAATGGGTACCGACGATGTTGCGGTTCCACCAGGTGAGCTTCATCTCGACATCGATGCTGGTCATCGCCGCATCGGCCTTCACGACGCGGATGCGCGCGCCGATCAGCGGTGGGTAGAGGTTGATGAGCTTGAATTTCCGGTTGCGGCTGAGGCTGAACATACGGTTACCGGGTGATGATGCTGATTTTACCGTCCGCCTCGATGCAGGCGAGCTTTACGATGCGTATATCCTCAATCCCCTGGGCGCGCAGGTGAGCCCACATTTCGTCGGTGGTGATCAGCTCGTGGCGCATGTTGCGTCGGAGCATGATGCCGTTGCGGATGAGGGGCAGGGGGGCTGGCTCCAGCCACTTCTCCAGCCAGGGGAAATGGAAGCCCAGCCAGTCGATCGCATAGCTCCAGAAAATGATGGTGCCGACCAGCATCAGCCCGTCGGGGATGGACTGGTAGGTGCCGGCCATGCCGTTCTGCGCCGCGTCAGCCAGCATGACGATCACCAGCACATCCGTGGTGCTGATGCCGCCGGTCTGCCGCTTCAGCACCACGCGCAGCATCAGGAACATACCGAGGTAAATGACCGTGCCGCGGATAAAAATCTCGATAAGCGGGGTGTCGATTGCGAACATCGTTTGCCAGTGAATGGCATCCAGCATATGAACTCCTTATATCGTCCGGCCTATAAGAGGCATTCCACCATCACAGAGGAGAGAAACATGCTCAAGGGAAAAACAGCCATCGTCACCGGATCGACCAGCGGTATCGGCGAGGGGATTGCCAAGGCCTTTGCGGAAGCGGGCGTCAACGTGATGTTCAACGGCTTTGGCGACAAGGCGGAAATTGATAAGCTGGTGGCCGATACGGCCAAGCAATATGGCGTAAAGACCGCCTATAACGCCGCCGATATGAGCAAGCCCGACCAGATCGCCGCGCTGGTAGCCGATGCTGAAAAGCAACTGGGCGGGGTGGATATCCTGGTCAGCAACGCCGGTATCCAGTTCACCGCGCCGATCACGGAATTCCCGGCTGATAAGTGGGAATCGATCATCGGCATCAACCTCAGTGCCACGTTTTACCTCATGAAGGCAGCGCTGCCGGGCATGCAGAAGAAGGGCTGGGGGCGTGTCATCAACATCGCCTCGGCGCATGGGCTGGTGGCCTCGGCCAACAAGGCAGCCTATGTGGCGGCCAAGCACGGCGTGGTGGGTCTCACCAAGGTAGCGGCGCTGGAGAATGCCGAGAAAGGCATTACCGTAAATGCCATCTGCCCGGGCTGGGTGTTCACGCCGCTGGTCGATAAGCAGGCGAAGGACCGTGCCGCCAAGGAAGGCAAAACCGAAGAGCAGATCAAGAAAGAGCTGCTGGAGGAAAAAATGCCGACCATGAAATTCACCACCGCCGAGCAAATTGGCGGGCTGGCGTTGTTCCTGTGTTCTCCGAGTGCCGACAACATCACCGGCACGACCCAATCGATCGACGGCGGCTGGACGGCTGAATAGTTTTACTGTCCCCTGCTCGCGCTGCTGCGCTGCGCAATAGAACGTCGCTTCGTGGCGGATGGCTCACTCGGTACGCCGACCTCACACAAAAGGCTTTTGAATGACAAAAAAATCTACCGCCAGAAAAAACCATGCCGCCGGCAAGAAAAAGCTTAACCTGGCATTGCAGGGCGGCGGGGCGCATGGGGCTTTCACCTGGGGCGTGCTTGACCGGCTGCTGGAGGAGGACGACATTCACATCCAGGCCATCAGCGGCACCAGCGCGGGGGCGATGAATGCCGCCGTGCTGATCGACGGCATGGAAGAGGGCGGACGCGACCGGGCAAAGGCCCAGTTGGCCGAATTCTGGGGCCAGATCAGCGGCATCAGCAAGCTGCTGGGGCCGTGGCTGCAGGCGCCTTTCCAGGGCAACTGGCAGCAGATGATCGGTTATGAAAGTAACCTCACGCAGAGCTGGCTCGACACGCTGACGCGCACCTTCTCGCCCTATGAGCTGAACCCGCTCAATATCAACCCGCTGCGCGAAGTGCTGGAGGGGATGATCAATTTCGACCGGCTGCGCGCCAGCGATTGCGTGGAGATTTTTGTCACCGCCACCAATGTCGAAACTGGCCATCCGCGCCTGTTCGAGCGGTCGGAGGTGACGAGCGACGTGCTACTGGCCTCAGGCTGCCTGCCGTTTGTATATCAGGCCATCGAGATCGAGGGCGTGCCGTATTGGGATGGCGGCTATGTCGGCAACCCCTCCATCTGGCCGCTCTACTATAAAACGCCCTGCGGTGATGTGATGCTGATCCAGATCAATCCGCTGATGCGTGCCGGTACACCGCGCCACGCGGCCGATATCGTCAACCGGCTGAATGAGATTACCTTCAACACCAGTCTGGTGGCCGAGATGCGCGCCATCCAGTTTGTGCGGGACCTGATCGATGAGGGCAAGCTGAGCGAGAAGGATTACCGCCGCGTCAACGTGCATATGGTGGAACCACCGCCGGAGCTGCAGGCGCTGAATGCCAGCAGCAAAATGAATGCGAACTGGGAGTTTTTCGTGTTCCTGAAAGAGATCGGACGCACGGAGATGGACAAATGGCTCAAAAAACATAAGAAGATGATCGGCGTGAATTCGACCATGGATATCACGAAGACCTTCCTCACCAAGCCGCACCACGCCCCGCGCGTGCCGGAAAAGACCGCCAAAGAAAAACCGCATGCCTGATTTTCTGTTTGCCCATTTCCTCGAGAAGCCCCTGTGGATGTGGGCGGTGTTCGCGGCAGTGGTAGCGATCGTGCTGCTGTTTGACCTGGGTGTCGTCAATCGCCGGGCCAGGGTGCTGAGCGTTCGCCAGAGCCTGCGGATGAGTGCGTTTTATCTTGCCATCGGCGTGCTGTTCGGCGGTTTCATTTACTGGGCGCTGGGGCAGCAGCCGGCGAGCGATTACCTCACGGGCTATATCGTCGAGGAAACGCTGTCGATGGACAATATCTTCGTTATGTCGCTGGTGTTCGGCTTCTTCGCTATCCCACGCGCATTACAATACCGTGTGCTGTTTTACGGCATTTTAGGAGTAGTGATCCTGCGTGGCATCATGATTTTCGCAGGGTCGGAGCTGGTGCATCATTTCAGCTGGGTGCTGTATATTTTTGGGCTGTTCCTGATTTTCACCGGACTGAAACTGCTGGTGGGCGGCGAGCACCAGCAGGATATCGAGAAGAACCCGGTGCTGAAAATCTTCCGCCGCCTTATCCCGATGGTGCCGGAGCTGCATGGGCAGCATTTCTTTGTGAAGCTGCCGGGCGAGGGGGGGGCGCTGAAGCGCTTTGCTACGCCGCTTCTCGCTGCGTTGGTCGTGGTTGAGTTCGTCGATCTGGTCTTTGCGCTGGATTCGGTGCCGGCCATCTTTGCCATCACCGATGATGCCTATGTGGTTTATACTTCGAATATCTTTGCCATCCTGGGCCTGCGGGCGCTGTATTTTGCGTTGAGTGCGATGATTCATCGTTTTGAATATCTTAAATATTCTCTGGCGCTGGTGCTGGTGTTCATTGGCAGTAAAATCTTTATCGTCGACCTGCTGGGGCTGGATAAGTTCCCCTCGGCTTTGTCGCTGGCCATCACCATCGGCCTGCTGGCGGGAGGTGTTTTTTACTCGCTCTATAAGACGCGGGGCGGAGGAAACCATATCGCATCCTGATATTTTCGGCTTCAGAATGACCGCAATAGGAGACGACCATGGTTGCTGATACGGAACGCAAATACACGGGAACGAATTTTGCAGTCATTACGCTGGCAGTGCTGCTGATGGCCGTATTCGTCTATCTCGGCGTCGCCGAGTGGCGCGATGTGCAGAACGACGAGGTGGATGTGACTACCCGCCACGCCGCGGTGCGCTAGATAAGCCCGAAGCTCTTGAATGAGTAATGGCCGCCATCGGTGATGATCACGTGGTCATGCACCGTTACCCCCACAGTAGCCGCCGCTTCCACGATTTTCTGGGTGATATCGATGTCGGGCTTGCTCGGCGTCGGGTCGCCACTCGGGTGGTTATGCAGCAGGATGACAGCGCTGGCGCCCAGTTCCAGCGCGCGTTTGACTATCTCGCGCGGGTAGACGGGCGTGTGATTGATGGTGCCCTTTTGCATAATTTCATCCGCGATCAATGCATGCCGGTGGTTGAGGAACAACACGCGGAATTCCTCGATGCGGTTTTTGCCCATGACCAGTTTGCAGTAATCAAGCAGGGCGCTCCAGCTCTGGATAACAGGCTGGCTTCCAATCTCGCTTTTCACCAGCCGTTGCGCGCCGATGCGGATGGTTTTGAGTGCGGCGATGACCGCTTCGCCCACTTCATCCACCTGTGCCAGTTCGTGATCGCTGGCATAAATCACCTTATCGAAGCTGCCGAACTGTTTGAGCAGGCGCTTGGCCAGGGGTTTTACATCGCCACGCGGGCGGGCGGAGAAGAGGATCAGCTCCAGCAATTCATAGTCGGGCAGATTCTCGCCGCCCGGCTCGAGGAAGCGGGCGCGCAGGCGGGCGCGATGACCGAGGTAATGCGGTGAATCTTCTGTCATGTCCGAGAAGCTATTGTTTTTTCTGACTATAGGTTGGTGCGCTGCGACTTGCAACCATTAACGGCGGCCTATATACTTACAAGCGGATATAAAGAGATTTATAGCACCAAAAACAACAAAACTGATTAAGGAACTGAAAATGACCAATACTACCCCCCGCATACAGAGCGTATGCGTTTTCTGCGGTGCCCAGAACGCGGTGCCCCAAACCCACAAAGACATGGCCCTTGAATTCGGACGCGACCTTGCCGCCAACGGCATGCAGCTCGTCTATGGCGGCGGCGATTGCGGCCTGATGGGCGCGGTGGCCAACGGCGCGCTGGAAGGCGGCGGCAAGGTGATTGGCGTGTTTCCGCGCTCGCTGGGCCGCATCGAGGTGGAGCATAAGGGCCTATCCGCCATGCATTTCGTCGACACCATGCACGAGCGCAAGCAGATCATGTACGACAATGCGGACACGTTCGTGGTACTGCCCGGCGGCTTCGGCACGCTGGACGAGATGTTCGAAGTCATTACCTGGCGGCAGATCCGCATCCACGAAAAATACGTGATCATCTATAACCATGAAGGTTACTGGGACCACCTGATCCAGCTGATGGAACACATGATCGCGATCGGCTTCGCGCGCCCGGAAACGCGCGATTTCTACACCGTGGTCAACACCAGGCAGGAACTGTACGACCTGCTGGAGATGAAGCAGACGGCCAAGGTGCTGGAGCCGGTATAGCCCGTAAACACAGGCTGTTCTTTCCCGATTGCTATGGTAAAGTAGCGGGATGAAGCATTCGCGGCGCAGCGCTTTTACCCTTATCGAACTCAGCATGGTGCTGGCCATTGTCGGCCTCATCACCGGCGGCGTGCTGCTGGGCAAGAACATGGTTCGTGGCGCACAGATTCAATCGACGATCGCGGATGTGCAGAATTATTTCGCCGCCATCCGGCAATACCAGACCATGTATGAATACCTGCCGGGCGACGATCCGCTAGCCGTGCGGCGCTGGGGCAGGGCAGATAACGGAAGCGACCTTACCGTCAATTGCGCCGCGCCGATTACCGACCATGCCAATATCCGTGCCACCTGCAATGGCGATGGCGACGGGTTCGTTACCATGGCCAACAGCGAGAATTACCGTATCTGGCAGCATCTCAGCCTGGCGGGGCTGATTCAGGGGAGTTATACCGGCGTATCGAACGGCACGGGCAATACCAACTATACGCAGCCCGGCGTTAACAGCCCCAAGTTCGCCATCAAGAATCTTGGCATTTTCATTTTTCCCTGGGGCATCCAGGATGCGACCAGCACTTCTTTCTATCCCGGCGACTATAATAACGTGCTGCAGATCGGCGGCTATACGGGCGACTGGCCTTCGGCCGGCATATTCTCGGGCACGGAAGTCTATAATATCGACAAAAAGGTGGATGATGGCATGCCCGGCCTGGGCAATGTGCGCGAGTTTTTGAACGAATGCGCGACGACATCGAACGCCAATACGGCCTATTATGCGAAAACGGCGTATAAAAATTCGTGCAAGCTCATTTTCCTCAGTGAATTCCAGAAACCGATCGTCAAGCAATAACCCAGCATTTCTGCCGTTTTTTCGGGGCTGTGAAAAAAAATGAAAAAAAATGTTTTTTATTGTTGACGGGGCGGGATCAAATCCCTAAATACGCCATCCCGACGCGGTGAACACCAAGTCGGACTTCCTGAAAAGGATCGAACGGAAAACCGGCGCCAGCCGCTGGAAAGTACGCTCTGTTGAATGACACTGTGAATAAGCATTTAAGCGCAGGTGGGTGTGATGGAAATTTTCATACATACCGTACCTGCGATCATGCAACAAAGTAATTTGAACGCAAGATAGTATACGGTCATTCTAGTGAGTCCCATGTGGCAGTGAATGATCGGTACGGTTTGTGTGAGTCCAATCAATTTTTGGTGGTTCACTTCGGTGAATCACTGATGAATCAAAACATGAGAGTTTGATTCTGGCTCAGAACGAACGCTGGCGGCAGGCTTAACACATGCAAGTCGAACGATGTAGCAATACATAGTGGCGCACG
>FTCM01000006.1_pt1 | contig 51059 bp, 55 predicted proteins | sample 1639791 | NCBI WGS metagenome assembly FTCM01 (sample SAMEA3914869, study PRJEB12502) | metagenome | biome: forest; material: soil | place: USA | collected 2012-03-12 | depth 0.1 m | reverse complement strand
CGGCCACAAGCGCGATATCGAGGCGACCGAGCGCGTGCTGCACGACCTCTACGAGCAGATCGAAAAAGGCGTCGAGATCACCGAAGAGAATGTCGGCGCTGCCGTGCGCATGATGCCGCCGGTGAACGACAAGAAAACCAAGAACCGCCACGGCGTCAGCGAGGCGGATTCGGATGTTTACATCCGCACCATGAAAAAAACCATCGTGCCCTATACCCACATCCAGGCCAACTACATCCGCGCCATGTATGATTCGGACCTCTGCTTTGCCCTTGGGCCGGCGGGCACCGGCAAGACCTACATCGCCGTGGCGATGGCGGTGTATATGTTCCTCAACAAAAAGGTCGAGCGCATCATCCTGTCGCGCCCGGCGGTGGAGGCGGGCGAGAAGCTGGGTTTCCTGCCCGGCGACATGAAAGACAAGCTCGACCCCTATATGCGCCCGCTTTACGACGCCCTGTTCGATATGATGCCCGCCGACCGCGTGCAGCAGGCCATCGAAAACGGCGAAATCGAGCTGGCCCCGCTGGCCTTCATGCGTGGCCGTACCTTCAGCAACGCGTTCGTAATTCTCGATGAAGCGCAGAACACTACCCGCACGCAGATGAAAATGTTCCTCACCCGCATGGGCGAACGCTCGCGCATGGTCATCACGGGCGACCACACGCAGATCGACTTGCCGAAAGACATCAAATCGGGCCTCACCGATTGTATCCCGAAGGTGGAAAATATTCCCGGCATCGATGTCGTGCGTTTCAGCGACGGCGATGTAGTGCGCCACCCGCTGGCCGCCAAAATCATCAAGGCGTACGATGAGTGGGAAGCCAAGAAAAAGCAATATGCCGAGCAGAGCGAAGCGGAGTAGCCGCTAGCTGAATCGCCCGCGTCCCGCGCTGGTTTGCGCCGCTTGCGTATTCACTGGGCCGGTAGACTGATAGTTCCCCATCACTGCGCGCATAGCATCCACTTCGCCATTGGCAAAATGCCGGCTTAAATCATCCAGGCTGGCCGTCTGCCCGCTGCTGCCTTTAGCCTGCTGGTCACGGACGCTGTTTTCCATCTGATTCATAGAGGGCGTCATGGAATCAATTTTCGGCGCGCTATCCTTCGCGTAGTCGCTGATCGCATCATACGTAGCAGCGATGAGGTTCTTCTGCACGGGCTTGCCATTGTCATCCGTCAGCATCACCTGTTGGTTGAATTGCTGCACATCGTTGGCGGTAATACGCAAATAATACTGGCTCCCCTCATGTTCCAGGTCCAGGGTAGGGGTATCTTCAGGTTTCTTGGTATGGGTGGCGAGTTCGATGGTGCGGTTAAAATCATCCGCCGTCTCATTCGAGATCACTAGCGTTTTTGCCCAGGCCGCCCCTTCCGCATTCAGGAGAATCTTATATCCCTGATGTTCGGGATCGGGCACGACATCCGCAATGCCGCCGGAGCTTTTCAATGCATCCTTTAGGATCTGAACATTACTGTCCAGTGCGGGTGTGGGATCGGCCATAACGGACTCCTCGGTGAACAGGCTATGTTAACGCCTCGCTGGTTAATCTTTCCTTAAGAAGGGCGGGATTGCAGGAAGCTCAGGCGCTTGCTATAGATCGCGACATGATCGTCATCAACCAGAATTCCCGCTGGAAAGGCCTTGGCCCCACTGTCAGGCGGGCGGCGGAAGCGGCCCTGAAAGCCGAACGAAAAACGAAATGGGAAGTTGCCATCTCGCTTGCCGACGATGCCGAAGTGCAGGTGCTGAACAAGCAATATCGCGGGAAAGACAAGCCCACCAATGTCCTCTCCTTTCCGGATGGGGAGGAGATGCGGCTTGGCGATATCATCCTCGCCTATGAGACCGTTGCGCGTGAAGCGGCCGAGCAGGGTAAGTCGTTGAAGCACCATCTCACCCATCTTACCATCCATGGGGTGCTGCACCTCATCGGCTATGACCATGAGACGGAGACCGATGCCGGCCATATGGAAAGCCGCGAGATTCGCCTGCTGGCCGCAATGGGTATTGCGAACCCCTACGAAGCGCTGTAGCCTGCCGTAAAATATGGGCTCACCAGAACATTCTCCGCACGAAACCAAACGCACCGAGGAAGATTCCCCGCTGCAGAACGCCATCCGCTGGTTTCGCGAGAAGATGGCAGGCAAGCCCGAAGGCACCCTCAAGGAGATGATCGCCGAGGCCCTGGCCGAAGAGGCACAGGACGACATCACCATCAGCAACGACGAAAAGCTGCTGCTGAAGAACATGATCCATTTCGGCGAGCTGACGGTGCGCGATATCATGGTGCCGCGCACCGATATCCTGGCTGTCAGCGGCGACAGCGACTTCGAGGAATGGAAACGCTATGTCGTCGATATCGGCCACACGCGCATCCCCGTGTTCGAGGAATCGCTCGATAAAATCCTGGGCTTCGTGCATGTGAAAGACCTCTTCAACCACATTACCACCAACCAGTCGTTCGACGTGGCGCGGGTGATGCGCGAAATCCTCTTCGTGCCGCCCAGCATGCGCATTGTCGACCTGCTGATGAAAATGCGCGTCAGCGGCTGCCACATCGCCATCGTGGTCGATGAATATGGCGGCACCGATGGGCTCGTCACCATGGAAGACCTGTTCGAAGAGCTGGTCGGCGAAATTCAGGACGAGCATGACGGCTCACCTTTGCGCATGATGCATTGGGTGGGCGACCACATCCTCGAAGCCGATGCCCGCGCCAAAATCGAGGACGTGCAGGAAGCCCTGGGCACCCCCCTCATCAGTAACGCCGAGCACGAATCGGATTACGACACGCTGGCCGGCTACATCTTCTCCAGCCTCGGCCGCATCCCCGCGCGCGGCGAGGTGGTGACGCTGAACCCGCAGCTGAAAATCGAAATCATTGCCGCCGACCCGACGCGCATTCGCCAGGTGCGCCTCACGCGCATGGGGGCTTAACCGCCTTTGCCGGCCTTTTTCACCTTGGGTTTGGCGCCAAAGAATCCACTGAAAAGATCACCGAGATGGCCGGGATGTGCGTCATGCGGATGATCGTCATGGCTGGTGTGGGCGGGGCGCGCATCGGTAGCCGCATCGAAACCATCTGGCGGTGTATCGTAATACGTATCCCCCAGGCTGTCGGTCTTGAGCGGCACGTTATCAGCCGCTGACGCGCTGGAAGCACTCGCCTGACTGGCCGCGGCTGGTTGAGATTTGGTTGGCGTTCCCATCCATCGAATCTAGCGCAAACTTGTTAACGGGCTATTAAAATCATCATTCCCTGATTGCGCTTGCAGCGGGCTGCGCTATGGCTTGCCTATGCAGAAACTTTTATCATGGATCGCAAATCTTCGCGGCTGGCGCGGCAAGCTGGCCTGCTTCGCCGCCGGTGCGCTCACCGCGCTCGCTTTCGCGCCCTTCCATTTCGCACCCATCCTGCTCATCACACTACCCTTCCTGTTTCTGATGCTGGACAAGGCGCGCCACCCGCGCTCCGCCGCGCTTTATGCGCTGGCCTTCGGCTATGGCTATTGCATGGCCGGCACTTACTGGATCGCCAATTCCCTGCTGGTCGATGCCGCTCAGTTCGGCTGGCTGGTGCCTTTCTGCGTGCTGGGCCTGTCGCTAGTGATGGCGCTGTGGTTCGCCCTGTTCGGCGCGCTTTACCGCTGGCGGCGGGGCGGGGGGCTGTCCGCCAATCTGCTGCGCTTCGCCACGCTGTGGGTGCTGGTAGAATATCTGCGCTCTATCGGCAGTTTCGGGTTTCCGTGGAACCTCATCGGCAGTGCCGCCCTGGCGGATATCCGCCTGGCGCAACTCGATAGCGTCGTCGGCCCTTTCGGTTGCAGCTTCTTCCTGCTGTTGCTGGCTCTCACACCGGTGTTCTGGCTGAGCCGGCATCCAGCCCGCCGTTACTATATTTCTGTCGCGCTCGTCGCCCTGTTGCTCGCCTTCGGTTACGGCATGTGGCGCCTTCCGGCCGCTGCGCCGCTGAGCGATGTGCGCGTGCGCATCGTACAGGCCAACATCCCGCAGTCGCTGAAATGGACGCCGGAAGGCAAAGTGCAATCCGCCCAGCTTTATGCCGGGATGACCAAGATCGCCAACCACGGCCCCATCCCGCCGGTGATTCTCTGGCCCGAGACGGCCATCCCCTTCACCTTCCGCGAAAACAGCCCCATCCCGGGGCAGATCGCCCCGCTATTGCCGCCACATGGCCTGTTGCTCAGCGGTGCCGTGCGTAGCGAAGGTGAGATGGCGGATTACAAACTCTATAACAGCATCGTCGCCATCGACAGCAGCGGCAAACTGCTTGGCACCTATGACAAGGCGCAGCTGGTGCCCTTCGGTGAGTTCGTGCCGCTGCGCGCGCTGCTGCCTGTCGAGAAAATCACCCACGGCAATATCGATTTCTCGCGCGGCCATGAAACCACGCTCGCCACCGGCAGCATCCCTCCCGTACGCCCGCTTATCTGCTACGAGGTGATTTTCCCATGGCTCTCTGCCAGCCGGCCGCGTCCGCAATGGCTGTTCAATGCTACCAACGATGGCTGGTATGGCCACTCCACCGGCCCCTACCAGCATCTTGATGCGGCGCGCATGCGGGCCATCGAACAGGGGCTGCCGCTGGCCCGTGCCGCCAACACCGGAATCTCCGCCGTTATCGACCCTTACGGACGCAACCTGCAGCTGTTGCCGCTCGATAGTCGCGGGATTATCGACCAGGCAATACCACTTCCGCTTGCACCCACGCCTTATGCCCGGCTGGGTGAAACATTATTTGTTTTTATACTGATGATTGCGCTAATAGTTACGGAATGGTCACTTTTCCGGGGAAAAAAATAAAGGAATCATTAATTTCCTTGCGTTAGAATAAGTTTGTAGTAACCAAAGCCCGACTTAGTTGTATCCCGATTTTAAACCCGCACGTGAGTTGTATGAACGCTCCCCATCCCGTCGATATCCATGTTGGCCGCCGTCTCCGGCTGAAACGCACCGTTTTAGGTCTTAGCCAGGAAGCGGTAGGCAAGGAAATCGGCGTCACTTTCCAGCAGATTCAGAAATATGAGCGGGGCATCAACCGTATGGGTGCCAGCCGGCTGTACGACTTTGCCAAGGCGCTTGGCGTGCAGGTTTCCTACTTCTTCGAAGGCTACGGCGAATATGTGAACGATGCCGGCATGATCCTCGGTGCCGCCGAGCCCGAAGCCGCCAAGTTCGAACATGAAAAAATCAATAACCGCGAAACGCTGGAGGTGATGCGCGCCTATTACCGCATCAAGAACCCCAGCGTACGCAAACGCATCATCGAGCTGATCAAGGCCTTCGCCGAAGACAGTGCCGGCGAAGTTGACGCCAAACACGGCAGCTAATCGCTCTATTAACTTGATTTCCGTCGGGTGCGCCCATAAGAATGGGCCGTGGGCATTTTTAGCTTGGCGGCCACAGTTCAATCAAAGTCCGGACTAAGCGCAAGGGTTAAACCCCCTTTAATTTGCTCACGTCATTTATTCTGGAGTTTTACGTGAGCCCGATTACCTACAAACCGCGCGACCATTATATCTTCACCTCGGAATCCGTCTCCGAAGGCCACCCCGACAAACTCTGCGACCAGATTTCCGACGCTATCGTCGATGCCTGCCTCACGGAGAACCCCGAAGCGCGCTGCGCCATCGAAACGCTTGCCACTACCGACCACGTTACCATCGCCGGCGAATATCGCGGCGCCGACAATATCGGCCGCAACGAAATGGAAGAACTCGCCCGCAAAGTGGTGAAGGATGTCGGCTACGAGCAGAAGGGTTTCCATTGGAACACCTTCAAGTTCGACCACCACGTGCACGCCCAGTCCTCCGACATCGCACAGGGTGTCGATGCTTCGGGCAACAAAGACGAAGGGGCAGGGGACCAGGGCATCATGTTCGGTTTCGCCTGCAAGGAAACGCCCGATCTCATGCCCGCCACGCTCTACTACTCCCATCGCATCCTGCAGGCCTTGTCGAAGGGCCGCCGCAGCGGCGAATTCCGCTTCCTGCGCCCCGATGCCAAAAGCCAGGTCAGCCTGTTCTACAAAGAGGGCATGCCCGTGCGCGCCAACTCGGTGGTCGTTTCCACCCAGCACAGCCCCGATGTAACGCAGGATGACATCCGCGAACTCGTCCACAAAGTGGTGGAAGCCGAGTTACCCAAAGGTTGGATGCCGGATGAAAGCGAACTGTTCGTCAACCCCACCGGCCAGTTCATCATTGGTGGGCCGGATGGCGATTGCGGCCTCACCGGTCGCAAAATCATCGTCGATACGTACGGCGGCGCAGCCCCGCATGGCGGCGGCGCCTTCAGCGGTAAGGATCCGACGAAAGTCGACCGTTCTGCCGCCTACGCCGCGCGCTATCTCGCTAAAAACGTGGTGGCTTCCGGCATCGCCGAGCGCTGCACCATCCAGGTTTCCTATGCTATCGGCGTTTCGCATCCGGTGTCGTTCTACGTCAACACCCACGCCGCCCCCAAGGTCGACCCTGACCGGCTGGAGCAGGTGCTGCAGGAACTGGTGAATCTCACGCCGCGCGGCATCCGCACCCATCTGGGCCTCAACAGGCCTATTTACCTGCCATCCGCCAGCTACGGCCATTTCGGTCGCACGCCCGGCCCGAATGGCGAATTCAGCTGGGAGAAGCTGGACCTCGTCGATGCCCTGCGCAGCGAATTCGGCATCAAGGAAGCGGCATAATTTCGATTGAGCGTATGGGGCAGGCGGGCTAGAAGCCTGCCCCATGTCGCACCCGCTTCAGAAAAAATTCCTCAGCTCCTTCGGCCGTAACCGTGGCCGCAGCCTGCGCCCCTATCAGCAGGGGCTGGTGGATGCGCTGTTGCCAAAGCTGGCCCCCGAGCCACAAAACCTTCCCACCAAAGTCGCCCTTGAAATCGGCTTCGGCGGCGGCGAGCATCTGCTCGCCCAGGCCCGCCACAACCCCGATACGCTCTGGATCGGTTGTGAGCCTTTCATCAATGGCGTCGCCAAATGTCTCGCCGGTATCGATAAGGAAAAGCTGCAAAACATCCGCCTCTTCACCGATGATGCGCGCAAACTGGTCGAGGCCATGCCCGCCGAGTCTGTCGACAGCATCTTCATCCTCTTCCCCGACCCCTGGCCAAAGCTGCGCCACAACAAACGCCGCCTGGTAAATGCCGAAACGCTCGCGATGCTCCACCGCATCCACAAACCCGGCGGCCGCCTGCTGCTGGCCACCGACCACGAGGATTACAGCGTCTGGATGCTGGAGTTACTGCTCGCCAACCCCCATTACCGCTGGACCGCCCAGTGCGCCGCCGATTTCAATACCCCACCGGCCGATTGGACGGAAACCAAATACCAGCGAAAAACCACTGCCGAAGGCCGCGCCCCGGTATTCATGGAATGTGTGCGTCGCAATTAAGAAATCCTTAATAATCGAGTGTTACACTTCCTGAAAACAGGGAGATGATCATGGCCATTATTCTCGACGACGCCACGCTGGCGCTCGCTACGCAAGCTGCTCAGAATCTGAAGGATGCACAGCATCGCGCCGCGGTCGACAAGGCAGAGGATCGTGGACCGGGTGCCAATGACCGTAATAAAATGAGCGCAGTGATTGTCGCTGATAGTCAGCATATTGCTGATGACGCTAACGCAAAACTGACCCCTGCAGAACAAGCTGAACTGCGACGCAGAATGCAGCGAGAGGGCGGTAATCACGGGAGCAATAGGGGCGGTTGGCATCACTAGCCGCAGATAACACTTGATTCGGCGGTATTAATTCCCTAAATACCCTCCAACATTCAAATACACATCCGCAAGAGGTGGCCCCCGGGTCGCCTTTTTTATTGGGCAGAATATGAGCAGTTTAAGCGAACAGGTTGAAGCGCTGATCACCCCTACCATCAACGGCATGGGGTTCGATGTGGTGCAGGTGAAATACGTTACCGGCAAACGCTCGGCCACCCTGCAGGTGATGGCTGAACGCCCCGATGGCAGCATGACGCTGGATGATTGCGAGAAAATCAGCAAACAACTCTCGGCCCTGCTGGATGTGGAAGACGTCATTCCCGAGGCCTACCGCCTGGAAGTCGGCTCCCCCGGCATTGACCGCCCGCTGCGCAAGGAAGAGGAATTCGCGCGTTACGCCGGCCACCTGGCGAAGGTGGAAACCATCCTGCCCATCGGCGGCCGCAAGCGCTTCACCGGCACTATCAAAGCCGCAGCCGACGGCGAGTTGACGCTCACTGTAGATAACGTCGACGTACAAATTCCGGTCAGTGAAATCCAAGGCGCCAAGCTGGTGCTGACGGAAGCGCTGATCAAAGCCCATCAAACCAAACAAGCCTCATAATAACAGGAGTTCCTCATGGCTGCCCCCCAAGTAATCCACGGCTCGACCGAAATGCTGCAGATCGCAGACGCCGTCGCCCGCGAAAAGAACATCGACCGTGATACCGTGCTGGAAGCGATGGAAAACGCCATCGAGATCGCCGGCCGCAAAAAATACGGCCTCGAGCATAACATCCGCGCCGAGATCGACAAGAAAACCGGCGCCATCAGCCTGTTCCGCCTTACCGATGTGGTGGAAGACGGTGCCGAAATCGAGAACGAATGGCACACCATCCATGAGTCGCAGTCGAAGCGCCGTGGCCGCAAGGAAAAAGCCGGCGAGACCATTCGCGAAGAGCTGCCGCCGATCGATTTCGGCCGCGTCGCCGCCCAGACCGCCAAGCAGGTGATCGTGCAGAAAGTGCGCGATGCCGAGCGTGAGCGCCAGTATGACGAGTTCAAAGACCGCGTCGGCGAGATCGTCAACGGCACCGTCAAGCGCGTGGAATACGGCAACGTGGCGGTCGATTTCGGCCGCGCCGAAGCCATCATCCGCAAGGACGAGCTGATCCCGCGCGAAACCTTCCGCCCCGGCGACCGCATCCGCGCCTACATCTTCGACGTACGCCGCGAAAAGAACGGGCCGCAAGTGTTCCTGTCGCGCACCCGCCCGGAATTCATGGCCAAACTGTTCATGCAGGAAGTGCCGGAAATCTACGACGGCATCATCGAGATCAAAGCCGTCGCCCGCGACCCCGGCAGCCGCGCAAAAATCGCCGTGGCCAGCAACGATTTCAGCGTCAACCCGGTGCTCTCGTGCGTCGGCGTACGCGGTTCGCGCGTGCAGGCCGTCGTTTCCGAACTGCAAGGCGAGAAGGTGGATATCGTTCAATATAACGAAGACCCCGCCACCTTCATCGTCAATGCACTGAGCTCGGCCGAAGTCTCCAAAGTCGTGATCGACGAGGATTCGGGCCGTATCGAAGTGGTGGTGCCGGACGACCAGCTGTCGCTCGCCATCGGCCGCCGCGGCCAGAACGTGCGCCTCGCCGCCCAGCTCACCGGCTGGAACATCGACATCCTCACCGAGGAAACCGAGTCCGAGCGCCGCACGCAGGAATTCAACCGCCTCAGCGCCCTGTTCGTCGAGGCCCTCAACGTCGAGGAAGTCATCGCCCACCTGCTGGTGACCGAAGGTTTCAGCAGCGTCGAAGAAGTGGCCTATGTGCCGGTGGAAGACCTGGCCGGCATCGAAGGGTTCGATGAATCGGTGGCCGAGGAACTGCGTAACCGCGCCAACGAATACCTCAAGAACAAAGAGGCCGAACAGACCAAGAAGCTGAAAGACCTGGGCGTCGAAGACGACCTGCTCAAGCTGGAAGGCCTGAACCTCGACATCGTTGAGAAACTGGCCGAGAACGGCGTGAAATCGGTGGATGACTTCGCCGGCCTCGCCACCGACGAGTTCTTCGAGATCGTCCCCAAACCCGGCATCAGCCGCGACGAAATCGAAGCCCTCATCATGAAACTGCGCGAGAAGTGGTTCTAAGCGCGCAGGCGTCGGGATGGCTGCTGGTCGGCTGCGCCTGCTTCGTGGCGGTGCTGCTGGTGAGGCGCGATTTGCCGGATGGTGAGACATCCGTCAAATGGACGATGGTCAGCCGTGAGCGGTCGCCCTGGCTCTATTGGGCGCTGATCGTCTTGCGCGCGGCAGCTTCCGTCTACTTGTTAGTCTGGGGTATCTCGCTCCTGTTGAAAAAAGGTTGATCGGCCATGTCCGAACCCGAACGCACCTGTATCGTCACCCGCGAGGCGCAGCCTAAAGAAGGGCTGCTGCGCTTCGTCGTGTCGCCCGACGGTGTGCTGGTGCCGGACCTCGATGGCAAGCTGCCCGGCAGGGGCATCTATGTCACCTGCTCGCGTCTCATCATCGCCGAGGCCATCGCCAAAAAAGCTTTCAACCGCGCCGCGGAAGGCCCGGTCTCCCTGCCGTTCGATTTCCTCAACCGGCTGGAGGAGCAGCTTGCCACGCGGGTGAAAAACGCCCTTTCGCTCACCCGCAAGGCCGGCCAGGCCATCTCGGGTTTCGAGAAGGTGGAGGCGGCGCTGAAGGCCGGCGAGGTGGCCGCCCTCATCCACGCCCCCAACGCCGGGGCCGACGGGCTGAAAAAGCTGCGCGCCACCGAGCTACCTACCTTCAACCAGTTGCCGCGCGAATGGCTGAACGAGGTGCTGGGGAAGGACAATGTCGTGCATGTTGCCATCCTCCACGGCCCGGCGGCCCTGTTTTTTATCGAGACAGCGCGCCGTTTCGCTTTATTTCTGGAATAATCTGCACTATATAGCCCCACCCAAAGGCTTTAGCAGAACGAAATACCCAGGAAAAACATGAGCGATACCGGCAACAACGGCAAAAAAGACGCACTGAAACTCAGCAGCCCCACCACCCTTTCGCTGACCAAAACGCTGGAAGCGGGGAAGGTGAAGCAGAATTTTCAGCGCGGCCGCTCGAAAACAGTCACCGTTGAAGTGAAAAAAACCCGCACCTTCGCCCGCGGCACCAACGGCGCGCCGATGGTGGAAGTGGAGCGCGGCGCTTCGGAAGCCACCAAACAGCGTATGCTCAGCCAGGCCGAGCGTGAAGCCCGCCTGCGCGCCCTGCAACAGGCCGAGCGCGGCGAGGAAGAAAAAGCCGAGCAATTTGCCAACTTCACCGCCGAGGTGGACGACCGCACCGGCGGCGAAAACGAACATGAGGCCGATGAGGCCGACAGCGCCGCCCCGCAAGCCGGCGCTTCCACACGCCGCATGCCGATGGACGATCTGGCCGCCCGTAACCTCGAGCGCCTGCGCAACGTGCCTTCGAACAAGCCGGCCGCACCTGCTGCCGCCAAAGCCCCTGCCGGCTTCAAACGCCCCGCCGCCGCGCCCGCATTGAGCGCCCGCGAGGAAGAGGAAGCCCGCAAAAAAGGCAAACGCGTCGAAACGCCGGAAGAAGAATATAAGCGCGGCGGTAAGCTCACCATTACCCAGGCGCTGGGGATGGATGACAACACCATGCGCATGCGTTCGCTCTCGGCGGTGAAACGCCAGCGCGCCAAAGCCCATAAGAAAGGCCATGTCATCCCCAGCTCGCAGCAGGAAAAAATCGTGCGCGAGGTGCAGGTGCCGGAAGCCATCACCGTGCAGGAACTCGCCAACCGCATGGCCGAGCGCGCGGTGGATGTGATCAAGGAGCTGCTGAAACTCGGCACCATGGCCACCCCGAACCAGGCGATCGATGCCGATACGGCCGAGCTGATCGTTGAAACCTTCGGCCATAAAGTGAAACGCGTGTCGGATGCCGATGTGGAAGTGCATCTGGACCAGGACGCCGATGCGGCGGAAACCATGAAGCCCCGCTCGCCGGTGGTCACCATCATGGGCCATGTCGATCATGGCAAGACCTCGCTGCTCGATGCGCTGCGCAAGACCGATGTGGTCGCCGGCGAAGCAGGCGGCATCACCCAGCATATCGGCGCCTATCAGGTGGAGCTGCCGGATGGCAGTGGCAAGGTCACCTTCCTCGATACGCCGGGCCACGAGGCCTTCACCGCCATGCGCGCCCGCGGCGCCAAGGTCACCGACATCGTCATCCTCGTGGTGGCGGCGGATGACGGCATCATGCCGCAGACGGAAGAGGCCATCAGCCACGCGAAAGCGGCCGGCGTGCCCATCATCGTCGCCGTCAACAAAATCGACAAGCCGGGCGCCGATGCCAACAAGGTGAAAACCTCGCTGATGAATTACGGCCTGGTAGCGGAAGATTTCGGTGGCGACACCATGGTGGTCGAAGTTTCTGCCAAAAACCGCACCAACCTCGATAAGCTGCTTGAAGCCATTCTGCTGCAGGCGGAAGTGATGGAGCTGAAAGCCAACCCCGACCGTCGCGCCTCGGGCTCGGTGGTGGAAGCCCGCATCGACCGCGGCCGCGGCGCCGTCGCCACGCTACTCATCCAGCGCGGGACACTGAAAGTGGGTGATATCGTCGTCGCCGGCGCGGCCTATGGCCGCGTGCGCGCCCTCACCAACGATAAGGGCGCCGAGCTGAAAGAGGCCGGCCCCAGCGTGCCCATCGAAATCCTCGGCCTCGACGCCGCACCGGAAGCCGGCGACGAATTCGCCGTGGTGGAAAACGAGAAACAGGCACGCGAAGTGACCGAATACCGCCGCGAGAAAGAGAAGAAACGCGTGGTCGCCGCCGGCGCCAAGTCGCTCGACCAGCTGTTCGCCATCGCTGGCAAAACCGCGGCCAAAGAATTGCCGCTGGTGATCAAGGGCGATGTGCAGGGCTCGACGGAAGCCATCATCGGCTCGCTGCAGAAATTCCTGGATGACGAGGTGAAGGTGCGCGTGCTGCTCAGCGGCGTTGGCGCCATCAACGAGTCGGATGTCACGCTGGCCCAGGCCACCGGCGCCATCATCATCGCCTTCAACGTGCGCGCCATGCCCAAAGCCAAGGAGCTTGCCACCGCGCAAAAGGTCGATATCCGCTACTACAGCATCATCTATAACCTGATTGACGATATCAAAGCCGCCCTCTCGGGCCTGCTGTCGCCGGAACAGCGCGAGAGCTTCATCGGCTATGCCGAAATCCGCGAGGTATTCAACATCACCAAATACGGCAAGGTGGCGGGTTGTATGGTCACCGAAGGCGTCGTCAAGCGCGGCGCCAAAGTGCGCCTGCTGCGCGACAATGTGGTAATTCACGAAGGCACGCTGAAAACACTGAAACGCTTCAAGGATGAAGTGAAGGAAGTGAAAGGCGGCTTCGAGTGCGGCATGGCCTTCGAGAATTACGAAGACATCCGCCAGGGCGACCAGATCGAGTGCTTCGAGCTGCAATCCATCGCCCGCACGGTGGAGACCAAGGCGGCACCGTCGGCCCGTGCCGACAGCGAAGAAGCCACCGCTTAAACCGGCGCAAGGACCGTCATGGCACAGAAAGGCATCCGCCCACCCAGCCAACGCCAACTGAAAGTGGGCGAGGAGCTGCGCAATGCGCTGGCCCTCATTTTCTCGCGCGGCGAAGCGCACGATCCGGTGCTCGACAATGCCTCGATCACCGTTTCCGAAGTGCGCATCAGCCCCGATCTTAAGAACGCCACCGCCTATGTCATGCCGCTCGCCGGCTCGCAGAAAGACGTGGTGATGGAAACGCTGCGCGCCAGTGCCGGCCGCCTGCGCACGCTGATGAGCAAGCATGTGGTGCTGCGTTACACGCCAAAACTTTTCTTCAAGCTCGATGTCTCGTTCGAGAACGCCAACCGCATCAACGAACTGCTGAACAGCGAGCGCGTGAAGGCCGACCTCAAGAAGGATGATGAGTAAGCAGCCACGCAATAAGCTGAATGGCTGGCTGAACCTCAACAAGCCGCTGGGCATCAGCTCGGCGGGGGCCGTCAACAAAGTGAAGTGGTTGCTGCGGCCCGAGAAAATCGGCCATGCCGGCACACTCGACCCGCTCGCCACCGGCGTGCTGCCCCTGGCCTTGGGCGAGGGCACCAAATGCGTCAACCTGCTGATGGATGCGAAAAAGACTTACGAATTCACCGTCACCTTCGGCGAACGCCGCAGCACCGACGATGCCGAGGGCGATGTGGTCGCCACCAGCGACCACATCCCGAGCGCGGAGGAAATCAAAGCGGTGCTAACCCGCTTTACCGGCCCTATCCAGCAAACCCCGCCTATCTATTCCGCCATCAAGGTCGATGGCGAGCGCGCCTATGCGCTGGCGCGGGCAGGGGAGGCGGTGGCACTCAAATCCCGCCAGGTCACCATCCATACACTTCAGCTGCTTGCATTGAACGGCCGTGAAGCCCAGTTCCAGGCCCGGGTCAGCAAAGGCACCTATATCAGGAGTTTAGGTCGCGATATCGCGCAGACCCTTGGTTCGGAAGGCTATATTTCGCGCCTGCACCGCTCGGCCGTTGGTCCATTTACCGACAGGAACGCGATTTCACTGGATTTTCTCGAAGAATCGGGCCATAAGGCCCCACCTTTATTGCCGCTCCATACGGCGCTGGACGACATCCCGGCGCACGCACTGGACGGCAGTCAGCTCGCCAAGCTGCGCCAGGGACAAGCCATTTTACTGGCAAATCCCATCCCTCCGACCGAACTGCTTGCAGCGATGTTCGAGGGCCAACTGGTCGCTCTGGCACGCACGGATGGAAGAACCATCTTCCCGGTGCGGTTGATTTTGCCTTAACCCGATGTCGCGAAGGAAGTTACTATGAGCATCACCGCCGAGCGTAAAACCACGCTCATCAAAGAAAACGCCACCGTCAAAGGCGACACCGGTTCGCCGGAAGTACAAGTTGCCCTGCTCACCGAGCGGATCAACAACCTGACGGACCATTTCAAAACCCACAGCAAAGACCACCATTCGCGTCGTGGCCTGCTGAAGATGGTTGGCCAGCGCCGCCGTCTGCTGGATTACCTGAAGGCGAAAGACAGCAAGCGCTACAGCGTGCTGATCGCCAAATTGGGCATCCGTAAATAATGCAAAACCCGGCGGCCTTGGTCGCCGGGTTTTTTCTATCGCTTCAGGCCATGTGTATGGGGCCAAAAAGCTTGAACGGACATGCACAAACAGGCTCCCGCCTGATAGGTCGCGGAAAATATTTTTGCGGTTGCGGCATCCATAGGGGATGCAGCGGTAAGGAGGGGGAAAGAAAGGACTACCATGTTTAATATCACTAAAAAATCCATCGAGTGGGGCGGCCGCACGCTGACCCTCGAATCCGGCCGCATCGCCCGTCAGGCAGATGGCGCCGTTCTGGTCACCTACGGCGAAACCGCCGTGCTCGTTGCGGTTACCGCAGCCAAAGCCCCGAAGCCGGATATCGACTTCTTCCCGCTGACCGTGAACTACATCGAAAAAACCTACGCGACCGGCAAAATCCCCGGCGGCTTCTTCAAGCGTGAAGGCCGTCAGAGCGAGAAGGAAGTGCTTGTTTCGCGCCTGATCGACCGCCCCATCCGCCCGATGTTCGCGGAAGGCTTCTATAACGAAGTGCAAATTGTCGCCACCGTGGTCAGTCACGACCTCGAGAACGATTCCGACATCCCGGCACTCATCGGCACCTCGGCTGCACTCGCCATTTCGGGCGTGCCGTTCATGGGCCCGGTCGGCGCTGCCAAAGTCGGTTACATCGACGGCCAATATGTGCTGAACCCGATGAAATCGCAAGCCGCAGCCTCGACCCTCGACCTCGTGGTCGCCGGTACCAGCACTTCGGTGCTGATGGTGGAATCGCAAGCGCAGGAACTCAGCGAAGAGCAAATGCTCGGCGCCGTGATGTTCGCGCATAGCAGCTTCCAGCCGGTGATCCAGCTGATCATCGCTTTCGCCGAAGAATGCGCGAAAGAGCCGTGGGATTTCCAGGCTGCCGAATTCCCGGCCGAGCTTATCTCGGGCGTGAAAGGCACTTCGGAAGCGCTGATGCGTGATGCTTACAAAAAGACTGTGAAGCAAGATCGCGTTGCCGCCATCAACGAAGCCAAAAAAGCTGCCAAAGACAAATTCGTTGGCACCGCTGAAGAGGGCAAGTTCGGTGAGAAGACCGTTGGTTCCGTTCTGAAGAAACTGGAACAGGACATCGTGCGTACCGCCATCGTGAAAGACAAGGCGCGTATCGACGGCCGTAACCCCGAGCAGATCCGCCCGATCACCTGTGAAGTGGGCGTTCTGCCGCGCACGCACGGTTCGGCACTGTTCACCCGTGGTGAAACCCAGGCGCTGGTGGTAACCACCCTCGGCACCTCGCAGGACGAACAGCTGATCGACGCGATCGACGGTTCGTACGACGAGCACTACATGCTGCATTACAACTTCCCCCCCTATTCGGTGGGTGAAGCTGGTCCGCTGCGCGCCCCCGGCCGCCGCGAGCAAGGCCATGGTAAACTCGCTTGGCGTGCCACGCGCCCCATGCTGCCGACCAAGGAAGCATTCCCCTACACCATCCGCGTGGTGTCCGAAATCACCGAATCCAATGGCTCCTCGTCGATGGCTTCCGTGTGCGGCGCATCGCTCGCCATGATGGATGCAGGCGTGCCCCTGAAAGAGCCGATCGCCGGTATCGCGATGGGTCTCGTGCTGGAAGGTAAGGACTTCACCGTCCTCTCCGACATCATGGGCGACGAAGATCACCTTGGTGACATGGACTTCAAAGTAGCCGGTACCACCTCGGGTATCACCGCGCTGCAGATGGACATCAAAATCCAGGGCATCACTGAAGAGATCATGACGATCGCGCTGCGTCAGGCGAAAGCCGGCCGCTTGCACATCCTCAACGAGATGAGCCGCGCGCTCACCGCTGCTCGCCCCGAGCTGTCGGGCAACGCGCCGCGCATCACCTCGCTGAAGATTCCGACCGACAAGATCCGCGAAGTGATCGGCTCCGGCGGTAAAGTGATCCGTGAGATCACCGAAACCACCGGCACCAAGATCGACATCCTGGAAGACGGCACCATCAACATCTTCGCCACCACGGCGGAAGCCGCTGAAGCCGCCCGCAAGTGGATCGACGGCATCACCGCCGTGCCGGAAATCGGCAAGATCTATGAAGGCAAAGTCGTGCGCATCGTAGATTTCGGTGCGTTCGTGAACTTCATCGGCGGGCTTGATGGCCTCGTGCACATCTCGGAAATGGCTGACCACCGCGTCAATCAGGTGACCGATGTGGTCGCTGAAGGCCAGCAGGTGAAAGTGAAAGTCCTCGAGATCGACGGCCGCGGCAAAGTTCGCCTCAGCATGAAAGTCGTGGACCAGAACACTGGCGCTGACCTCTCCGACGAATACGAACAGGCCGGCAAGTCGATGCGCCGCAAGCGCACCGGCAACGGCGGCGACGCGGCAGAATAAAAGCCGCCGCACCACTAGCTGAGATCAAGCCGCGTAGCTCAGGCTACGCGGCTTTTTCTTTTTGATGGTGCCTATCGGAACGGGGCCGAAGCCGCCCCCATCGCCATCGCACCCCATTCTTAATCCAACAATTAGATTCCTAGTCCGCGCGGAGGCGAGCCGAGCACGGGCTAGTCAATGCCTCGCCGCCTTGCCCATTTGCGCCCGCGCAAAAGGAAAGCGCAGCATAAAAAAAGGCCCGCTTAAAGCGGGCCTTTCCGAAACTATGCTCTGAGAGACTAGAGACCGCCGAGAATCGGAAGAATCGGAAGTTTCACAGAGGCTTTTTTCTTAGCTGCCGGTTTCTTGGCAGCCGGTTTCTTTTTCGTTGCTTTTTTAGCTACGGCCTTCTTCGCCGGAGCCTTTTTAGCAACTACTTTTTTACTTTTTTTTTGACGGCTTTCGTTGCTGCTTTTTTAGCAACGGTTTTTTTCGCCGGAGCTTTTTTAGCTACGGTTTTCTTAGCGGTCTTTTTCGCGGCGGGTTTTTTCGCAGCGGTCTTCTTTTTGGCAACAGCCATGGTAGTCCTCCAAATACAAAGTTAACAACACAGCCTTTATACGCGTGTTGAACATCTGCTGGCCATGATGATGTGCATGAAAGATGCAAAAGCAGATTATTTTTTCTCGCGCAGAATAATTTTGTTGCATGCCCGCAACAAAATGCATCGCAACATCGTGCGACGCCGCAATTTCACTTAGCGCTTTTTCAAAAGTTCGGCGATGAGAAATGCAAGTTCGAGCGACTGCGATGCATTGAGGCGCGGATCGCAATGCGTGTGATAACGGTTCGACAAATCCAATTCGGAAATCGCCTGCGCACCGCCGAGACACTCGGTTACATCCTGCCCGGTCATTTCGAAATGCACACCGCCGCCAACGGTTCCTTCCGCTGCGTGAATCGCGAAAAACTTGCGCACCTCGGTGAGAATGTCGGTGAACTTGCGCGTCTTGAAACCGTTCGGTGATTTGATGGTGTTGCCATGCATCGGGTCGCAGCTCCACACCACGTGGCGGCCTTCTGCTTTCAGCAGGCGCACCAGCGGCGGCAAAAACTTCTCCACCTTCTCGGCGCCCATGCGCGAGATGAGGGTGAGGCGGCCCGGCTCGTTATGCGGGTTCAGCACGTCGCACAGGCGGATCAGATCCTCCGGCGTCATGCTCGGCCCGACCTTGCATCCGATGGGGTTGCCGACACCGCGCAGGAATTCGACATGCGCCTCGTCCGGCGAGCGCGTGCGATCACCGATCCACACCATGTGCGCAGAACCGATATAGTGGATGCCCGTCTCTTTATCCAAACGCGTGAGAGCGGCATCATAATTCAGCAGCAGCGATTCGTGCGAGGTGTAGAAGCGCGCTTCCGCTACTTCCTCCGCGGCCTCAAGATTGAGGCCGGTAGCATTCATGAACGCTAAGCAGTCGTTGATGCGCTGCACGATCTCGTTGAAATGTTTTCCCTGCGGCGAGCTGCCGACGAAATCCATATTCCACTTCGCCACGCGCGGCAGCGCGGCATAACCCGAGCGCGCCAGCGAACGTAAAAAGTTCAGGGTCGCGGCAGACTGGTAATAGCCCTGCAGTAAACGGTCGGGATCGGGCACGCGCTGCGATGCTTCGAAATCCATGCCATTCACCATGTCGCCACGGTAGCTCGGCAGCTCGCAACCGTTCTGCGTTTCCATGCCATCCGAACGCGGCTTGGCGAACTGGCCGGCGATGCGGCCCACTTTCACCACCGGCGAGCCGGCACCATACATCAGCGCGATGGTCATCTGAATCAGCACACGGAAAAAGCGGCGCAGGTTCACTTCGTTGAACTCGGCAAAGCTCTCGGCACAATCGCCGCCCTGTAGCAGAAACGCTTCCCCCATCGCTGCGCGCGAAAGTTCTTTCTTCAGCGCGCGGATTTCTTCCGGCGACACCAGCGGCGGCACGCCGGCCAGCGTTTTCTCGACCGATGCGAGTTTCACCGCATCCGGATAGACCGGCTGCTGCTTGATCGGTTTTGTCCGCCAGCTATCGACATCCCATGCGGGAGTGACGAGTTTGGGTGCTTTTTCTGTTGCTTGTGCCATGGTTTAACCTTAGGAAATCTGCCGTATAGATAAGGATGGGAACCCGCCATGTCCAGTAGTATCGACGCCGAACATACCATCGCCTTCATGGGGGTGGAAGGGGCCAACGCCGACCTGGCCTGCCGCCAGAACTATCCCTACATGCGCACGCTGGGGCTGAACTCGTTCGAAGAAGTGTTCAAGGCGGTGGCCGACGGACGGGCGAAATATGCCATGATCCCCATCGAAAACTCGCAGGCCGGCCGGGTGGCGGAAATCCATAACCTGCTGCCGCGCACGGAATTGCATATCGTCGCCGAGCATATCCAGAAGGTGGAGCACAACTTATATGGTATCCCCGGCGCCACGGTGGCGGAGGTGACAGATGTCTATTCCCACCACCAGGGCCTGCTGCAATGCCGCAGCTTCATTACCGAGCACAAGCTCACCACCCATATTCACGATAACACCGCCACCGCCGCGCGCGATGTGGCAGCGTGGAAGGATAAGTCGAAAGCTGCTATCTGCTCGGCGCTGGAGGGCGAGCTATACCAGCTCGAAAAACTGGCCGGCAGCATCCAGGATGCGGAGGATAACGAAACACTGTTCGTCGTTCTGGCACAAGAGGCGGTGGACCCGGACCCGGAAGCGGGCAAGGTGCTCACCAGCATTTTCTTCACCGTACGCAATATTCCGGCGGCGCTGTACAAAGCGATGGGCGGTTTCGCCACCAACCATGTGAACATGATCAAACTGGAAAGCTACATCCGCAGTAATGTCAGCAGCAGCGCGCAATTCTTCATGACGTTCGAAGGCCCCCCCCGCCAGCGCCCCGTGCAGCTGGCGCTGGAGGAGCTGGGCTTCTTCACCAACAAGGTGAATCTGCTCGGCGTTTACCCGGCCGACAAGGCGCGCCAGGGGTGAGCATCAAATACCGCAAATTCCGGCTGCTGTTCCTGACCCTGCGCGTCTGGCGCAAGCGGCTGGTGTTCGGGCTTGGCGCGGTGATGGTGGGCGTGGTCGCCTGCGGTTTCGCCCGCGGCGCCGATTTCGCTCAGCACCTGTTCGACCGCGCCTATGCCATACAGCCATTGCTGCCGCTGCTTATCACCCCGGTGTTGATGGGTTTTTCCGCCTGGGCCACGGCGCGCTATGTGCCGGCGGCCATCAGCAGCGGCATTCCGCAAACCATGGCGGCGCGCACCCTGCGCGACCGAAAAAGCCGCACCTATCTGCTCGGCCCGCGCGTGATGATCGGTAAAATTCTGCTGACGCTGGTGGGGCTGCTCGGCGGCGCATCGATCGGGCGCGAGGGGCCGAGCGTGCAGGTGGGGGCAGGGCTGATGCTGCTCTGCGCCGATATCAGCGGGCTGGCAGCGCGGCGCGGCGTAGTGCTGGCCGGCGCGGCCGCCGGCGTGGCGGCCGCATTCAACACACCGCTGGCCGGCATCGTATTCGGCATCGAAGAGATGGCGCGCTCGTTCGAACATCGCCACAGCCGGCTGGTACTGACCGCCATCGTGCTCTCGGGCGCGGCGGCACTCACCCTCAACGGCAATTACGATTATTTCGGCTACACCGCCGCCCAGGTAGACCTGGCGCGCGACTGGATGCCCATCATCGCCACCGGCCTGCTGGGCGGTGCGCTCGGCGGCCTGTTCACCAACCTGATGCTGGATGGCCCAGCATTCCTGCGCACGCAATTGGGGAAGGTGATGCGGCCGACGCCGCTGGCCGTCGGCATCGTCTGCGGCATGCTGGTGGGCATCATCGGTGTGGCTACCCACGGCGCCACATTCGGCTCCGGCTATGGGCTGGGCCGGGCGTTGCTGCATGGCGAATTGCTTGCCAGCTGGTGGCAACTGCCCGCCAAATTCCTGGCGACACTGCTCTGTGCCGTCAGCGGTGTAACGGGTGGTATTTTTGCCCCCAGCCTTTCTGTCGGCGCGGCCCTGGGCAGCAGCATGGGCTGGCTGTTTCCCTCCACGGCCATCAGCACGATGGTGTTGCTGGCGATGGTGAGCTATTTTGCCGGTGTCACCCAGGCGCCCATTACATCCTTTGTCATTGTGCTGGAAATCACCGGCGGGGGCACCATGGCCGTGCCGCTCATCGCCTCGGCGGTGATCGGCAGCGGCGTCGCGCGGCTTATCAGCCCGCATTCACTCTACCACACGCTGGCCGAGCGCTTTGTCGAGCAAACCAAACGCGCCACCTACGAAAGCCAGATCGGCTAGAACGCCACTTCCATCCGCAGGCCGAGCACGGTGGCATTATCCAGCGTCGGGTCGGTGCCGGGGTTCACTACATATTGCACATCCGGCTGCAGGCTTACGCCGGGCATGATGTGGTCGCGGTAATAGAACTCATACGCGGTTTCGGCGCGGTCGGCGCCGGCGGTCACATCCATGAACGGATTGCTGTTGCGCGCCTGGCTGACACCAAGGCCGAATTCGCCCTCCTTCCGACCTGGCACCCAGCCGGCAGCAGCGACGCCGAGCTGGAAGGAAACATCCGTCTGCACCGTGTCGCTGCCGGCATAACCGACGCGCAGGAACGGTGTAACCTTGCGGCCGTCGTCATCCTTGTAACATTCGTGGCTGGCGAGCCCGTAGACGCCCCACTGCTTTTCACCACCCGTGCCGGCCAGGTCAGGCATGTCATGCGTGTAGCTCCACACACCGATGGCCAGTTTGTTGGGCACGCTGTCATCCGTCGCCCCCGGCGTGTACCCCGCTTCGCCAACCAGCAACGCGCCATCGCTGAAGCCTTCGATATGCGTGCCGTGCGGATGGTCGGGGTCGCCGGCCACCGCATTGAACGCGGCGACATTAATGTAACTGTCTTCCGTCGGCAGGTATTTCAGCCGCAGGGCAGGGGCCGTATAAGGAAACACCGACGGGCCGTTGCGCCCGGTCTGAGCGATTTCCTGGCCCTCGCCGAAAGCCGGGTGCATGAAGTTCGCTGCCGGCTCGGTCACATAAAATTCGGCATTCAGATCGCGCAGGCCTACCAGCGCTTTCAGTTTACCATCGAGAAATGCCTGTTCTACCCAGGCCTCATAAAGCTTGGCCGTCGGCACGCCGACTTCCAGGTTATCGACGCCCTGCACCGTGCCCGCATCGGAATTCGGGTGGCCGCCATCATTGTTCAGCACATAAAGAAAAATATGGGTGCCCGGGCTGCCGAACGCTTTTTCGCCATCGATATCGGCAGTCAGTTCGGTGTTATCGTCATAAACACTGCCGCGTTTGGCGCCGCCCGAGACATTGCTCCAAAGCTGCCCGGTATAGACCGCGTTCACATCGACGCCGTGCTCTTTCCAATCCGTGCGCAGGCCGCCCCAGTCACCGAATACCGTGTCTTTATAAGGGGCGTCGTCGTCGTCGGCCATGGCGGGCAGGCTGGCAAAAACCACCAGTGTGAAAGCGAGGCAGCGTGCGAAGATTGTCATGGGTTACTCCCTGTTATATAGGGAATTGATATAGCCTTGATGCACGCACAAGGCGAACTAAACCAGAGCCCCGTCCACAAGTCCTTTAGAATTTATAACTGACTGCCGCACCGACAATACCTACATCGCCGCTGGAACTGGCATCATACGTGATCGTACCGCCATTGCGCACCAGGTTGATCGGCTCCTTGCCGACATTGATGTACGCCGCGCTCAGGTCGAGTGAGATATCGGAAGCCAGCTTATAGGTAGCTCCGGTGGTGAACCAGTTGCGGTCGCCATCCGGCACGCGGGTGTCGCGGAAGCCGTCACGCGTCGGTGTGGGGTCGAACTGATAACCGGCACGCACCGTCCATAGTTTGTTGAGGTCATATTCCGTACCCACGCCGAAGGAGACGGTGTTCTTGTAATCCTCGGTGGTCGATTCCACTACCGCCCCGCTATCGGCCACGGCGGTGATGTCATGGAAATTGCTCCAGCCGAACCAGCTTACCTGGCCCATCACGCGCCAGTCGGGGCGGATGTCCTGCGTCACGCCGAGGGCAGCGATATCCGGCAGTTCCAGCTTAGCGCTGCCGCCGGTGAGGAAGTCGTGGCTGGCCGTGCCGGTGACCATGATAGTGCCATCCAGGTCATGGTGCATTTCCGAACGGTAGGTCGCGCCTACCGTTGTGCCCGGGACAGGTTTCCATTGCACGCCGGCGTTATAGCCATAGGCGAAATCGTCGCCCTTCAGGGTGCTTTCGCCCTCGGCGCCGTCATTCACCGCCGCATCCAGTCGCGCATTGGCATATTGAATATCGAACCCGGCGCCCAGCGACCATTGATCGTTCAGTTTATAAGCGATCGAGGGCTGGAAGTTTACCGTCGTCAGTTCGGTCTTGGTCGAATCATAGCGGCCGAACCAGGTGGGGCCGTAATCCTCTGCCAGGCCGAACGGCGCGGTCACCGACAGGCCAAGCCAGAGACGGTCATTCACCGGAGCAGCCACATAGAAATCCGGCACGGCGGTCGGCACATACGGGTTGCCGCCATTGCCGCCACCCACGGGCGTCGAGCCGTGGTCGTCGATTTTCGCCGTCGGCATCAGCAGAGCCACGCCGGCAGTGGTCTGGGCGCCGGTGAGATCTACCATCCCGGCGGGGTTGGAGAACACGGTAGTCGCGTCGGTGGCATGCGAGGCGCTGCCCGCGAAGGCATTGCCCTCACCGCTGACCGATGATTCCTGAATGTAAAAGCCCGCGGCATGTGCCTGCGTGGCAAGAAAGCTGGTGAAAAGGAGGGAAAGCAGGCGAGAGCGTTTCATGCGGTAATCTCCTATGCAGTGGTACAGAGGAACGTAGCAAGCGCGCGGCCGCATGTCATGCTGCAGCGCGCCAATTCTAGACTAATGTCAGCTTCACATCCAGATTGTTGCGCGTAGCGTTGGAATAAGGACACACCTGATGCGCTTTATGGATCAGGTCCTCGGCGGCGTCCTTCTCCATGCCAGGCAGCATAATGGCCAGCTCTACTTCCAGCCCGAAACCGCCTTCGCTACGCGGGCCGATGCCTACGGTGGCGGTGATGCTGGTATCATCCGGCACTTTCAGCTTTTCCTTGGCGGCCACCGCTTTCATTGCGCCGATGAAACAGGCCGAATAGCCCATGGCGAACAGCTGTTCGGGGTTATTGCCTTCGCCCCCGCCGCCGCCCAGTTCTTTCGGCGTGGAGAGTTTCACGGCCAGCGAACCATCGGTGGTCACGGCACGGCCGTCGCGGCCTCCGGTAGCGGTGGCACTGGTGCGGTAGAGAACATTGACGGGCATGGTGCGGTTCCTTTCGGTGGCTATTGAATTAGATGCGGCAAGCACCATATGCCCTTCATATAAATTTACCATCAAGGAGTGATTATGATCACCGTCTATCCGTATGAACAATTGGGCCATGCCGACCATGGCTGGCTCGATGCCCGCCACCATTTCAGCTTTGCCAGCTACCGCAACCCGAAACGGCATAATTTCGGCACCCTGCGCGTTATTAACGATGACCGCATCGCCGCCGGCAGCGGCTTCGGCGCGCACCCGCATAACGACATGGAAATCATTACCTATGTACGCGAAGGCGCCATCAGCCACCGCGATAACCTGGGCAACGAAGGCCGCACCGCCGCCGGCGATGTGCAGGTGATGAGTGCCGGCACCGGGGTGGTGCATGCCGAATTCAATCAGGAACCCGGCCTCACGCGCCTCTACCAGATCTGGATCGAGCCGCGCGAAGACGGTGTCGCCCCGCGCTGGGAGGCCCAGGCCTTCCCGAAAGAGCCGGTGAAGGGCCAACTGGAGCTGCTGGTATCCGGTTACCAGGAAGATGCCGGCAAAGGTGCGCTTTATATCCACCAAGATGCCACCATCCATGGCGGAAAACTGACGGCCGGCACTGAAGTGAACCATCCTATCCGCCACCAGGCCTATGTGCTGGCCTCCAGCGGCAGCTTGCGCATCAACGGCCAGGAACTGAAACAGGGTGACGGCGCCGAAATCACCGGCGATGACACCCTGCACATCACCGCCCTCAGTGATGCCGAGGTGCTGGTGATCGACGTGCCGGCGTAATATAAACTGTCATCCCGGCCCGGACGGGGTCGGGGTGACATTACAAATGAAGGCGTCTATACAGGCGGCAAACAGGAGCTGTCATGACCACCTTCACCGAACTGCTCAGCCACGGCAACGCGTGGCTGTTTCTCCCCAGCGCCATCCTGCTAGGCGCACTGCACGGGCTGGAGCCGGGCCATTCCAAAACCATGATGGCGGCCTTCATCATCGCCGTGCGCGGCACGGTGAAGCAGGCGGTGCTGCTGGGTCTCTGCGCCACCCTGTCGCATACAATGATCGTCTGGGTGATCGCCCTCGGCGGTACCTATCTCTGGCGCGATGTCGACAGTGAAACCATCGAGCCCTATCTGCAAATGGCCTCTGCCGCCATCATGCTGCTGATGGCGCTCTGGATGGTAAACCGCATCCGTCGCGAAGCTGCTGCCGATCCGCACCATCATGAGCATGACCATGACCATGATCACCACGACCATCACCACCATGACCATCACCACGATCACAAAGACGCCCACGCCCTGGCCCATGCCCGCGCCATCGAGCGCCATTTTGCCGGCCGGACTGTCACCACGGGACAGATCGTGCTGTTCGGCCTCACCAGCGGTTTAATTCCATGCCCCGGCGCCATCACCGTGCTGCTGCTCTGCCTTCAACTGAAAAAGTTGGTGCTGGGTGCGGTGATTGTTCTCTGTTTCAGTCTGGGGCTTGCCTGCACGATGGTGCTGGCGGGTGTATTCGCCGCCCTGAGCGCCCGCCACCTCGCCAGCCACTGGTCAGGGTTCGATGCGCTGATGCACCGTGCGCCCTATCTTTCCGCCGCCGTTATCACGATCATTGCGGCATATCTTGGCATTCATGGCTGGCTGGCGCTGCCTTAGCGCACGGTGAACTTATAATGCCCGGGCGTCAGGCTGCCGCAATCGCATAGCACGTTCCAGGTGACCTTATAGGTGCCGGCGGGTAAGGGCTTCAGCCTGGCGGCAATCACCAGTTCGCTGCCATAGGGTTTGCCTGTCTCAACCTCTTTACCGGCAGCATCCTGCACGATCAGCGTGCTCTTCTCAGGAAAAATCGTCGATGTGAAATGCACCTCCACATGGTCGGGCGGCGCATCCAGTTCACTGCCCACCTTCGGGCTGGCCGATTCCAGCATCGGGCAGGCGAGGGCGTTCGCCGCGAAGAAACATAAACCAACCGTGAGAAGCCAGGGACGTATCATTTGCCTACTCGATTAAAGGTTTGCCATAGCTCTGCGGGAATAAATCGTCGAGATAGAAATGCAGCTGCGCCTCAGCCCCAACCCCGCTGCCCGAAGCGTGGTTGATGGGGATAATGGCCTCCAGCCCCACCTGGCTGGTCTTGCCCGCCCAGATGAAGCCGGGGTTGATGGTGCCCGTCGTCTGCTGGTCGGCCACGCGGTCGAGCGGCTTGTCGAACGCTACCTCCACCAGCGGAATCATGCCATTGAACGGCGCGGGAATGCCCAGGTCCTTCACGTGCTGCTGCAGGTAGGGGATGCTGTATTGCACCGTGAAACCATAGGTGAAATCGTCGCTGTTCGGGTCGCCGGCCACCGAGTTATCATCCGGCACCGCCAAGCCCAGCTGGCCGGTGATGGCGAAGGGCTTCATATAATCCATCGAGTCCGGCAGGTCGCCAAAACCTTTGCCGAAGAACAGCGTCGGCGTGTAGGTGCTGAAATGTTCGGCCCCCACCGCGTTGCTGCCCGTATCGCCGATATCCCAATCCACCCCGGCGGAGATGATCGTCTCGCTATCCGCATCCGTATAGAACTGGTACTTCGCCGACAGGCCAAAATTATCCCACCCATTCACGGCTTTGTTGCCGTTGATTTTCTGCTGGTGGATGTAGCCGCCCTCCAGCGACATGCCGAAATCCTTGGTGATGCGCTTCGAGAGTTCGAATTCATTATCCGCCGTCCACGGTGCGCTGCCGTCATCTTCACGTTCCTTAGCCACGTCAATCTGCGGCAGCGTCAGCTCATCGGCCACGGCGGGGTCGTCGATATTCAGCGTGGCGGGGAAGAAGCGGTCACCCGCGATGCCATGCGCCATGACGCCAAGCGGTGTGAGCGTGAAGGTAAGTGCGATGGCGGTAAGCTGGCGTTTCATGATTCCCCCGTAACGATGCAATGCCGCAGCCAATAGTCGGCTGAGAATCATTCGCAAGTCTATTATGGGGGAGGGGGGTAAAAAACATACCCGCCCGGGTACTGGCCTAGTTATACCACGTCGATTTATCGACCGGGTCGGTCGAGAAGCGGCAGTAGGTGAAGCCTTCGTTCCATGCCGTTTTATACAGGTCGTTATCGCCCAGTTCCGGTCGTTTCTGGAAACCGAAGGCCATCTTATAGACCATGCCGCCCTGCGCGGCGACGCCCGAATCGCAGCCATCCTGCCAGCCCAGCTTATATTCCGGCGGCCCCGAGGGCTCGACAAAATACGTCCCCGGCGGCCGGCACGATGCCAGCAGCAGAAAGGAGAGGGCAAACAGAGTCCGTTTCATCACACCATATTAGCAGATTCGGCTGCCGGCCAATATGAAGCTTTTGTGAAGAGGCGCCTTAAATCGCCAGCTCAGCCGCTATGCCAGCCGCCTTGCGCTTCAGGCTCTCCTGGGCAAAACTGGTTTCACGGGGAGGGGGCTCTGTGGCGGCCGTGCTTCGTGCCTGCGGCAGCCCATCCAGCAGCTTTACATAAAGCTGGCCGAACTCCGGCGCTTTTTCCTGGTCCGTCGTTTGGCGCACGACATTTGCAGTGATATCAGCCGTCAACTGCGGCAACTGGGCATGCGGCACCTTGGAGAGCCCTTCCACCAGATGCGCCTGCAGTTCCGGCATATCCAGCTTCCGCACACCAAACGGCGCGAAATAACGTGCGGTATAGCCCGCCAGGAACAGGCTGTTGCCCACACCGGCGATGGGGTTGCTGTGCATCTGCCCATTCACCAGGCGCGGTTTGAAGCCGTTATATACCATCGGAATCGTGCCGAAGCCTTCGATGATAGTGCCCAGCTTGAAGGTGCCATTCTCGCGGAATTGATCCAGCGCCGAGCGCGGTTTGGGGTCATAGGGGTCGGGCGTTTTAGAGCACAGCGTCACGGCTTTACCCACCACGATGGCCAACCCCGTCGCCAGCGTGAATGGGTTTTCATTCACCGCGCCCTTAAGCGCCTTGCCCACATCGCCGGTCCGCAAATGCTTCATCGCCCGCCCGATATGGGCGATGGGAAAAGCGAGGCTGAATGCCGCGAAATAGCGCAGGCCCGTTTCAATATATACTGCATAGCGCCGCACGAAATCATGTGCCTGCTGTCCGACCGATTTCGGCCTATCCGACTCCGGGTTCAGCTTTGCCTCTGGTGCCGGTAGTTCAGTCCCCTGCGGCAGATAGGGCCGCAGCATCTCATTCGCCTGCGATTTCAGCGCATGCAGCCGGTGCTTGTCCGGCTCCACATTCGCGCCGAAAAGAATTTCCATCATGGCCGCCGTGAGGTTGGCGGTCGCATAGGTGAAATAAGCCAGGTTATCGCCCTTGGTGCGCGAGCCTTGGTGGTGTGCGGTGACGGTCGAGGTCAACTCGCACATCTGCCCCAGCAGGCTGAATGTGCCGCGCCATTTCCATGGCTGGAATTTTTTCGGCGGCACATAGGCGGAAAAGCCATCGCCCCGCGCCTGCAGCAGCGCAAACATTTCCGTGGGCGCTTTGGCGCCCTTCACTACCAGAATCGGCGGCGCTCCCTGAGTTTTGGCGGCAACCTCAAAACCGCTTGCCTTCAGCCACTGGCGCACGGTCTCTTCATCCGCTTCACTGCGCAGATGAAAAAACGCGAATTGCCCTGCGCCGGAAGAAGCAAATTCCACCGATGCAATTTCCGCATTCGCGCGCGTGTTATTATAAATGGTCATCTCGCCCATCAGTGTATAAGAAAAATTTTACGTTCTGATGACGGTCGGCGAATTATTTGGGGAAATGGTGGGTGATACAAGACTCGAACTTGTGACCTCTACCATGTCAAGGTAGCGCTCTAACCAACTGAGCTAATCACCCACGCGAGGGCCGCCTTATAGCATGCGTATGCGCCTGCGCAAGCTCCATATATGCGCCCTTGCTTCGGCCTTGATGAAGAACCGACACAGTGAAACTGCATCTTGATGGCGGCGGGCGCATGGTGCCTTCCACGGGCAATTCCGCCCGTCTTTTGATAGGAGATGATTATGCCTAGCAACCAAGGTAACCAAGGCCAAAGCCGTCAGGGCCAGAACAGCGGCAACTTCAAGAACGACCCGAAGCGCGCGGCGGAAGCCGGCCGCAAAGGTGGCCAGTCGAGCTCGAAACGCTAAGCGTTACGTGTTCATCGTAATAAAAGCCGCTTCGTGCGGCTTTTATTATGCCTTCAGCCGGTCGCGGAAGGGCTGCGAGCGTACTTCCTTCGGCAGGTTGAATTCCATGGTCTCCGCCACCACCACGAAGGGCTCCACCACCACCGGCCGCAGGGTCTCTAAGTAGGCGATCACCCGTTCCACCAGCAGCTCGGGCGCCGAGGCGCCGGCCGTCAGCCCGACGCGCTCCACACCTTCCAGCCATTCCGGCTTGATATCTGTCGCATCGTCGATGAGGTAAGCCGCAATCCCATGCTCCACCCCCAAGTCGCGCAGGCGGTTAGAGTTCGATGAATTGCGCGAGCCCACCACCAGCAGCAACTGCACCTGCTTGGCCAATTCCTTCACTGCTAACTGGCGGTTCTGCGTCGCATAGCAGATATCCTTGATATCCGGCCCATGGATGGCCGGAAATTTCGCCTTCAGCGCATCGATAATCCCGCGCGTGTCATCCACACTCAGTGTAGTTTGCGTCACATAGGCCAGCTTCTCGGGCGTCGCCACCCGCAGCGCCGTCACATCCTCGATTTTCTCAACGAGATACACTTTTTTCACCCGGCCCGAAGTGCCCTCCACCTCCGGGTGCCCTGCATGGCCGATCAGCACAATCTCGAACCCCTCGCGCTCGTAACGCCGTGCCTGATTATGCACCTTCGTCACCAGCGGGCAGGTGGCATCGATGGCGGGGAGGGCGCGCAATTTCGCGTCATCTTCCACCTTCTGTGCCACGCCATGGGCCGAAAATACCGTGATGCCGCCCACCGGCACCTCGGCCACTTCCTTCACGAACACCACACCCTTGCGCTTGAGGTCTTCCACCACCCAGCGGTTATGCACGATTTCATTGCGCACATAGATGGGCGCGCCATACAGCCGCAGCGCCTCCTCGACAATGTCGATGGCCCGCTCCACCCCCGCACAAAACCCGCGCGGCGCAGCGAGATAGACTTTCAGTGTATTTTCCATGCCAGCGATATAGCCCCTCACATAGCGGCCGCAAAGAGGAATCAGCTGAACTGCGTGGGCGGCGAGATGCCTAACCCAGATGCGCCAGCGCCAGGTAGCTCTCACTCTGCATCTCGATGAGCCGTGATACGGTGCGGTGGAATTCGAAATTGCCGTCGCCGGCGGTGTAAATCCCTTCCGGCGGGGTTTCGGCGGTGGCGATCAGCTTCACCCGCTGCTCGTACAGCGCATCGATCAGCGTCACGAACCGCTTTGCCTCGTTGCGGTAATCGCGGGTGAGGGCGGGGATGCTCTGTAACAGCAGCGTATGGCACACCTGCGCCAGCTCGATATAGTCATTCGCCCCCAGCGGCCGCATGCACAGCTCATCGAATGTCAGCCATGCCGTGCCGTGATAATGTTTATCCACCCGGAGGGTGCGGCCCTGCACCTCCAGCCGCAACGGCTGCGATTCGCCGCCATGGGTGAGGGCCTGCCAGCTCTCCATCAGAAAATCATCCGCCGCCTCGCCGAGCGGATAGACGTAGGTGCGCGCCATCGCCTTCAGCTTCTCCAGCCGATAATCATGCGGGCTCACCAGTTCGACGATGGGGATGCTCGCTTCCAGCAAATCCACGAACAACTCGAACTGTTCGCGCTGCAGGCCGCCCTGGTAAAGCTGGCGCGGCGGGCGGTTGCTGGTGAACACTACACTCACCCCGCCATCCATCAGCCCGGCGAACAGGCGGCTGAGGATCATCGCATCCGTCACATCCTGCACCTGCATTTCGTCGAGGCAGAGCAAATCCACCTCATCCACCAGCTCGGCAATCAGCCGCGGCATGAGGTCGTCGCCGCCATGCAGCTGGCGGAAGGCGTGCAGGCGCTTATGCACATCCAGCATAAACGCATGAAAATGGACGCGTCGCGTCTTTTGCGTTTTTGCGGTTTCGCGCACGATATGCACGAACAGGTCCATCAGCATCGATTTGCCGCGCCCCACATCGCCCCACAGATAAAGTCCGTTCCCCTGCACATGGCGGCTGCCTGTCAGCCGCTCCCACAGCCCGCGCGAGGCTGTTCCACTCAGAAGGGTGCGATACACCGCATCCAGCGCCAGCGCCGCCTTTTCCTGGCCCGGGTCGGCCGTCAGCTGCCCCCCGGCAATCCGCTGGCGATACTGGCTGATGAAAGGAGAGGCTTGTGTGGTCATGGCGTAATCGGTATCCGTCATTGCGAGCGAAGCGTGGCAATCCATCTTGCAACGTATGAAGATGGATTGCCACGTCGCTTTGCTCCTCGCAATGACAACATGGAAAATAAAGCGATGACCCAGCAACTCACCACGCTCGCCCAACTGCGCAGCACCATTGCCGCCTGGCGCGCGGCGGGCGACACCATCGCTCTCGTGCCCACCATGGGCGCGCTGCATGCCGGGCACTTATCGCTGGTGGCGGCGGCAAAGGCGCAATGCAGCCGCGTCATTACCAGCATTTATGTCAACCCCACCCAGTTCGGTCCCAACGAGGACTTTAACCGTTATCCGCGTCCTATTGAACGCGACCTTGCCCAGCTCGCCGAAGCCGGCGCTGATGCAGCCTGGCTACCCGGCACAGACATCATGTATCCCGCCGGTTTTGCCACCACTATCCACATCCAAGGCATCACTGACGAGCTGGAAGGCGCTTTCCGCCCTGGCCATTTCGATGGCGTCGCCACCGTCGTCGCCAAGTTGCTGAACCAGGTGGCGCCGGATATCGCCTTTTTCGGCGAGAAGGATTATCAACAGCTCTGTGTGATTAAACGTTTAGTCAAAGATTTGGATTTGAATATCAGCATCATCGGCGTGCCGACCCTGCGCGAGACGGATGGTCTCGCCATGTCCTCCCGCAACCAGTATCTCAGTGGCGAAGAGCGCCAGAAAGCCGCCAACCTGCACCGTGTACTGCAGGAAACTGCGAGCCTGATCCGAGCAGGCCATGCCCCGCATATTCTGCTGCGCGAAGCCGAGAAGGAGCTCGACGGTATTTTCTTGCGCGTCGACTACATCGACCTGCGCAACGCCGATACGTTCCAGGTGCAATCGTCCTATCAGCCACCGGCGCGCTTGCTTGCCGCCGCCTGGCTTGGTACCACCCGACTCATCGATAACATTCCGCTGGAGTAGCCATGCTGACCGACGCCGAAGTGCTCAACGAATTCCAGGCTGCCGAAGCCATTCTGCGCGGCCATTTCATCCTCTCCTCGGGCCTGCATTCCGACACCTACCTGCAATGCGCCCGCGTGCTGATGAACCCCAAACGTGCCGAAAAACTCTGCGCCGCGCTGGCCACGAAGGTAAGGCAAGCGCTGGGGGCTGGGGTCAGCGAAGCGAAGGGGGGGCAAGCCCCCCTTCCAATAGACATAGTAGTCGCGCCCGCCATGGGTGGTGTCGTCGTCGGCTACGAAATGGGCCGCCAGCTGGGCGTTGAAACCATCTTCTGCGAGCGCGAGGAGGGCGAGTTCCGCCTGCGCCGCGGCTTTCGCATCGAACCCGGCCAGCGCGTGCTGATGGTGGAGGATGTCGTCACCACCGGCAAATCCAGCCTGGAAGCGGTAAAATGCGTCGAGGCTGCCGGCGGCAAAGTCATCGCCGAAGCCAGCCTCATCGACCGCTCCGGCGGCGAATCCAAAAAAATGCCATTTCCGTTGATCGCGCTGTTGACCCTGGAAGTAAAAACCTTCCCCGCCGACCAGGTGCCCGCCGAACTGGCCACCATCGAAGCCGTGAAGCCGGGTAGCCGGTTTTTGAAAAAATAAAACAATTAAACTGCTATTATGTAGCGAAACCACGCTTTCGCGAAGCAACAGGCAATATGCGCTCCAAAGCACAGCGGGCGCAGCGAGTGACTTTGAAACGTGGAATTAGTGCTTCGCCGCCGGCGACACCACCATCACAGCCTGGCGGCCTTCCATATTCGGCGACTGGTCGACCTTGATTTTGCCTTCCAGCATTTCCTGCACCTTGCGTAGCAGGTTCATACCGATTTCCTGGTGCGCCATTTCGCGGCCGCGGAAGCGCAGGGTAAACTTCACCTTATCGCCTTCGCCGAGGAACTTTTCCACCTGCTTCAGCTTGATGCCGAGATCATGCGGGTCGATATTCGGGCGCAGCTTGATCTCCTTGATCTGGATGACCTTCTGCTTTTTCTTCGCTTCCTGCTGCTTTTTCTGCTCGTGGTAACGGAACTTGCCGTAATCGAGGATTTTGCATACGGGTGGCTCGGCATTGGGAGAAATCTCAACCAGGTCCAGCCCGACGATCTCGGCTGAAGCCAGACCCTCGCGCAACGGCACTACGCCCACCATTTCCCCATTAGCACCTACGAGTCGGATTTTTTCCGCCGTGATCTGGCGATTGATACGGGGCTCGTCGCTCCCGCGCTTATCCTTAAAACTCATGGCGTGCCGTCATAGGTAAATTACTCCAGGGGTGACGCCCGGCCTAGGCCGGTGCGGAACAGTCTTTTACAAGGGTCTGCACTGCTTCGTCAAGCGGCAGAATTTCCTGCTTTTCGCTGCCGAACCGGCGCACGGCAACCGTGCGCGCTTCCGCATCGCGCCCACCAACCGCCAGAATGAACGGCACTTTCTGCAGGCTGTGCTCGCGCACCTTGAAGTTGATCTTCTCCGAGCGCAGGTCGGTGTCAGCGCGGATACCGGCAGCCACTAAGGCTTTGGCCACTTCCTCGGCATACCCGTCGAACTCATTGGTGATGGAACAGACAACCGCCTGGCTCGGCGCCAGCCAGGTAGGCAGGTTGCCGGCATAATGCTCGATCAGAATGCCGATAAAACGCTCATACGAGCCAAAAATCGCGCGGTGCAGCATCACGGGCCGGTGGCGCTCACCATCCTCGGCGATGTAGCTGGCATCCAGCCGCTCCGGCAACACGCGGTCGGATTGGATGGTGCCGACCTGCCATGTGCGGCCGATCGCATCGGTGAGGTGCCATTCCAGCTTCGGCGCATAAAACGCGCCTTCGCCCGGCAATTCCTCGAACCCGTGTTCCTTGTCGAGCCCGGCTTCCAGCACTGCCGTGCGCAGTTCGTTTTCAGCCTTGTCCCACATCGCATCGCTGCCGAAGCGTTTTTCGGGGCGCAGAGCCAGTTTGATGGTGTAGCTGGTGAAGCCGAGGTCTTTATATACCCGGTCGGCCAACTCGCAGAATTTGCGGGTTTCGCTGACGATCTGGTCTTCGCGGCAGAAAATATGCGCGTCATCCTGCGTGAACTGGCGCACGCGCATCAGTCCATGCAGCGCGCCATGCGGTTCGTTGCGGTGGCAGCAGCCGTTCTCATAAATGCGCAGCGGCAGGTCGCGGTAGCTCTTGATGCCCTGCTTGAAAATCAGCACATGCGCCGGGCAGTTCATTGGCTTCAGCGCCATCCATTCGGCCTTGTCGGACACGATGGGACCTTCATCCGCGATATTCGGCACTTCATCCGGAATCACGAACATATTCTCACGGTATTTGCCCCAGTGGCCGGACTGCTCCCACTGGCGCGCATCCATCACCTGCGGCGTTTTCACTTCGCGATAGCCGCCATCATCGATCGCCCGGCGCATATAGGCTTCCAGCTGACGCCAGATGAGATAGCCCTTGGGATGCCAGAACACGCTGCCATGGGCCTCTTGCTGCAGGTGGAACAAATCAAGCTCGCGACCCAGTTTGCGGTGGTCGCGTTTCTCGGCTTCCTCCATCATATGGAGGTAAGCTTTCAGCTCTTTCTCGTTAGCGAAACCGACGCCATAGATGCGCTGGAGCATTTTATTTTTCGAATCGCCCCGCCAGTAAGCACCCGAAAGTTTGGTCAGCTTGAAGGCGAGGGGAATCTTGCTGAAGTTCGGCACATGTGGCCCGAAGCAGAGGTCGATAAACGCATCATCCCCTTCGCCCTGGCGGTAGAGCGAAATCTGCCCATCCGGCGCGCCCTCGATGATCTCGGCCTTATAATTTTCGCCGCGCGATTTGAACAGGGCAATGGCTTTCTGCTTATCCCACATCTCGCGTTTCACATTTTTGCCGCGCTTATGAATCTCCAGCATCTTCGCTTCGATTTTCGGCAAATCATCCGGCGTCAGCGTCGCTTCCAGATCGATGTCGTAATAGAAGCCATTATCAATCGTCGGACCAATCGCCAGCTTGGCGGTGGGCCACAGTTCCTTCACCGCCAGCGCCAGCATCTGCGCCGTGGTGGTGTGGCGGATGATGTCGAGACCCTCCGGGTCCTTCGCCGTCAGAATCTGGAATTTCGCATCGGCCTCCAGCGGCAGATACAGATCGCGCTGAACCCCATCCACCTTCATCCCCACGGCGGCCTTGGCCAGGCCGGCGCCGATGCTGAGCGCCACTTCCTCGCCGGTGGTGCCGGCCGGGTAAGTCCGCGCACTGCCATCGGGCAGCGTCAGCGTGATCATTTTTTCGGCGGTCTGGGCTTGGCTCATATTCTCTCCTAAGGGGCGCGTAGCCTACGCTTTAAGCGCGGTCTGTCAAGCTTACCAGCACCCGGTCGACGCTCAGCTCGCTCAGATTTTTCTCGCGCAGCACCTGCACGTTGCCCACGGGGGCCGAACGCACCGGGTCCGACGCGAACGAGAAAATCACCGTGCTGGGGCAGCCGGTGGCGCCGATCACATGCATCGGCCCCGTATCGTTGCCGATGGCCAGTTGCGCATGGCGCGCCAGCTCGGCCAGTTGCGGAATGCTCGTCTTGCCGCAGAGATTGATGGTATGTGGCACCCGCGCCGCGATGGAATTCAGTACTTCCTCTTCCGCCACCGTTCCGACCAGCACCGGGGTGATGCCCTTCGCCACCAGCTCCATCGCCAGCGAGGCATATTGCTCGGCCGGCCAGCGTTTCTCGGGCCGGTGCGGCGCGCCGCCGGGCACCAGCAGGGCGAAATGCTGTGGCAGGGTAAGAGCGCTGATATCCGCCTGCATCCAGCTGATATCCGGTCCGCCGATCTCGATGCCCGCCAGCCCCATCTGGTGGCGGATATTGGCCAGCGCGTGCTTACCCGTATCATATTCCCCGCGCGGATGGCTCACCCAGCGGCTGGCGTTGGAAATTTTCGGCCAGGGGCGTTTCAGCAGCCATTGATATAGAGTAGTGCGCGAGGAAGTCTGCAGGTCGAAAATCCATTCCCATGGCTTGCTGTTCAGCATTACCTTCAGCCGCCGGCGGCCCTCGCGCTGCAGCAGCTTGGGCTTACTATCCACCCATATCTCGTCGAAAAACGGTGAGGCGGCCATCAGCGTGGCATAGGGCTTGGTGGTCAGCAGCGTGATATGCGCCAGCGGAAATTTTTCGCGGATCGCTTTGAAGGCCGCCGTGGCCAGCACCAGGTCCCCTAGCGCGCCGTGTTTGATCACCAGGATATTCATGCCGCGTCTGCTTCCGCTGCGGGCGCCGGTGTCGGCACTGCTTCCGCCAGAACATCCGTATAGACCTGCAACGTTTTTTCTTTCATCTGGTCCGACGAAAAATGCTCGCGCACATGGCGCTTGGCGAATTCACCCATCGCCCGTGCGGTGGCCGGGTCGCGGTGCAGCGCATATTTAATCGACACCATCATCGCCTGCGCATCGTCGGGCGGCACCAGATAGCCGGTTTCGTTCTGGATAATCGTCTCGCGCGCACCGCCATGGTCGGTGGCCACCACGGCCAGCCCCATCGCCTGCGCCTCGATTGCCACGCGCCCGAACGATTCCGGCTTGATCGACGGCACCACCACCAGATGCGACAGCTGGTAGGCCTCGTTCATGAACTTCGTCGCATCCGCCATGCGCACCTTGCCCTCGAGCCCGGCGGCGATGATCTGCTCCTGCAGCCCGTGGCGATATTCCTCATGCCCCTCATCCGTCCCTGCGATGATGCAGACGAACGACTCGTCCTTCATCAGCGCCAGTGCCTCGATCAGCACATGCTGGCCCTTGATGCGGCTGATACGGCCGGGGCAGAAAATTACCGGCACATGCTCATCCGGCAGGTGCCATTGCTTGGTCAGCTTGGCCAGCCGTTCGGGAATTACATGCTTGGCGCCGAACACCGAAAAATCCACCCCGCGCGGAATCAGCGGCACTTTTTCGACCGGCACATGATATTCCCGCATCACATGCTCTTTCACGAACTGCGACACGGCGATAACCCGCGCCCCCAGCGTCATTACCCGGTTATAGCGCCATTTCCACTTGCCCTCGAAGCTGTAAACGCCGTGGAAAGTAGTAACGAACGGAATCCCCGTCCATTTCGCCGCGAGATAGGACGCCCAGCCCGGCGCCCGTGAGCGCGCATGGATAAGGCTGATATTGCGCTCACGGATCAGCCTGGCCAGCCGATGCGCGTTCGCATAAATCTTGAACGGGTTTTTGGTTTTCAGCGGCAGGGTGATATGCTCGCCCCCCGCATGCGTCACATGCGGCACCATCGACCCGCCGCTCGACGCCACCAGCGCCACCCAGCCGGCCTGCCTGATGGCCGCCGTCATCTCAATCGTCCCGCGCTCCACCCCGCCGGATTCCAGGCGCGGCAGTACTTGCAGGATGATGGGTTGGTTTTCGCTCATGGGGTCTTTTTATCGTCCTGAAATTCCTTGTCACCTAAATCCGGCGATATGCACAGGGTCACACCCAATTCGTCATTGCGAGGAGCAAAGCGACGTGGCAATCCATCTTAACGGCGCTGCAAGATGGATTGCCGCGCTATCGCTCGCAATGACGGAACCTGCATGAATAAGCCCCTCTACCTCACCACTGAAACCGGCCACCGCATCGCCTATCGCCACCAGGCGGGGCAGGGGGTGGGCGTGGTGTTCCTCGCCGGCTACCGTTCGGACATGGCCTCTACCAAGGCGCAAACCCTCGCCGAGCACTGCGCCGCGCACGACATTCCCTTCACCCGGTTCGATTATTTCGGCCATGGCCAGTCCGATGGCGAGTTCATCGACTACACCATCGGCGCAGCGCTCGGCGATGCCTTGCAAATTCTCGATGAAGTCGCTGGCCGCGAGGTCATCCTTGTCGGCTCATCCATGGGCGGCTGGGTGTCGCTGCTCTGCGCACTGCAGCGTCCGCTGCAGGTGCGCGGCCTCGTCGGCGTCGCCGCCGCACCCGATTTCACTGAGCGGCTGATGTATAAAAAGCTTTCGCCCGAGCAGCGCGCTATGCTCGAGCGCGATGGCGTGCTCTACCTGCATAGCGATTTTTACGACAATGATTATCCCGTTCCCATGCGCTTCATCACCGAAGCGCGCCAGCACCTGCTGCTCGACCACCCGATTCCGCTTTCCATCCCGATCCATCTGCTGCAGGGCCAGCAGGACGAGGATGTGCCGTGGGAAACCGCGCTCGCCATCAGCGAAAAACTCACCGGCGACGAGGTGCTGCTCACCCTGGTGAAAGACGGCGACCACCGCCTCAACCGCCCGCACGACCTCGCCTTGCTGACCGAGGCCGTCACCCGCATGCGCAACGCGTTATCTATCTGATTTTGTAACTCAATCGTCATCAGCCCTTGATGGTTTTGACGCGCGATTGTCACGCTTGGCAACTAAGGTGACCCCTCACAGCGAGGAGGCATCATGACGACAGGACCTGACGAAGAAGAAGTGCCGATTGGCGATGAACCGGTTGAACCCGTTCCCTATGAATGCGCTGCTGTGGGCGAGAAGCCGGCATCAGGCCGCAGCGATGGGCAAAGCTGGCGCGCCGCTGCTGGCGGGCGCATCGCGAGGATCATCGGTTAGCGCTCGGCTTCCAGCTTGCGACGGATGCGCACCAGCTCTTCTTCCAGCATCGCATAGCGCTGCTGCGCCCAGAAATGCGCCGACCAGATGTAAAACAGGATGCCGATCAGCACGAACAGCGCGGCATAGGATTCCAGTTTGCCGGGAACATGCAGCACCCCGATGCCTAACCCTACCAGCATGGCCGCCGCCATGCTGAAGATCGGCGCGAAAAGCGGATGGGGTTTGCGGCTGGGGGCGGGGGTCTGGTTATATGAGAACGGCATGGGTATCTCCTTGTGGTTACCCCATTAACTCATAGCGGCCCATTAACTGGTACTTACGTTTTTGTTAACCATTATTACCTAAAAAGCCATGCAATCTTGGCGATAAATAAAAATGGAATCCGTCATCAAGCTGACATGTTTCTGGGATAGATTTTTACCAGGAACAATTAAGGAGAAACACATGGAGCTTGGTGGTGATGGGTTGATCCGCGATCCCCGCGCAGAGCTGCCGGCAATCGCGCCGAAGTTAGAGCAGGGCTACGCGGCCGGTATCATCGCCGAACGCCCGCGATTGGAAAGTGCCCAGCCTCTTGCGATTACGAATGGCGGCCCGCCCGCGAACGATAACGAACCACCGGAAGATGATAATATACCACTAACTCCCGGCGGTCTTCCCGATACGGGCGCCCCGGGCCACTAGCCTGCATTGACATTCTTGCTGCACTGCCGCTAGAACAGCCTCTCACATTGCGAGGCACCCATGAAACCCACCCAGAAACCTGCCAATCCCCACTTCTCGTCCGGCCCCTGTGCCAAGCGCCCGGGCTGGAGCCTCGATGCGCTGAAAGACGCCGCGCTCGGCCGCTCGCACCGCGCCAAAATCGGCAAACAGAAGCTGAAGGAAGTGATCGACCGCAGCAAGGCGCTCCTCAACATCCCCGCCGATTATTATCTCGGCATCGTGCCTGCCTCCGACACCGGCGCGGTGGAGATGGCCCTATGGTCCATGCTCGGCGCTCGCGGCACCGATGTGCTGGCCTGGGAAGCCTTCGGCAAAACCTGGGGCAGCGATTGCAAAAAACAGCTTAAACTCGCCGACCTGAATGTCTACGACGCCCCTTACGGCCAGTTGCCGGATTTGAAAAAAGCCGACTGGTCGCGCGATGTGGTGTTCACCTATAACGGCACCACCAGCGGCGTGCGCGTGCCCGACCTGAACTGGATTCCCGACAAGCGTGAAGGCCTCGCCATCTGCGACGCCACCAGCGCCGTCTTCGCCATGGATGTCGATTTCAAGAAGCTCGATGTCATCACCTGGAGCTGGCAGAAAGCGCTGGGAGGCGAGGGTGCTCATGGCATGCTTGCCCTCAGCCCGCGCGCGGTGGAGCGCCTGCAAAGCTACAAGCCCAGCTGGCCCCTGCCCAAAATTTTCCAGATGACCAAAGACGGCAAGCTCATCGACGGCATTTTTGTCGGTGAAACCATCAACACTCCCAGCATGCTCTGCGTCGAAGACGCCATCGACGGCCTGCGTTGGGCCGAAAGTGTCGGCGGCCTGAAAGGCCTCATCCAACGTTCCGAAAAGAACCTGAAGGCGCTCACCAGTTGGGTGAACAGCAGCGATTGGATTTCCTTCCTCTGCGACGATGTGAAAGCCCGTTCGGCCACCTCCATCTGCTTCACCATCACCGACGGCTGGTACGGTACTCTTTCCGACGACGCCCAGGCCAAGGCCGTGAAAGACCTGACCTCCCTGCTGGAAAAAGAAGGCATCGCCTACGACATCGGCGCCTACCGCGACGCCCCCGCCGGCCTGCGCATCTGGGGTGGCGGTACGGTGGAGGCTTCGGACATTGAAGCCCTCATCCCCTGGCTCGACTGGGCGTGGGGCGAAGTGAAGGCCACGGCAGCAAAAGCTGCCTGAAGCGGCAAGTCCTGCCGCTTGCCGGTATCGATAAAATTCTAGCAAAATTTTATCTACATCAAATTTTTATTATAGAACAATAATGCTGTGATAGCAGGCGCTTCTTGGCATATCCATTGCTTTTCTTACGGACCGCAATGCAATAACAGGAGAAGCAAATGACAACCAAACCCGACCGCAACATGCATGATAACGAACATGCCATCGCCTGCGAGATGCATGCCCATGTCCGCCGTATCGCCCGCACCCGTTTAATGGAAGAACCCATCGAGGTGCAAAAGCAGGGCATGATGGCACTGCTGGAAGAGGCGGTACGCTATCTGCAGTCGCTGGGTTATGCGTCGTCCGTTCAATGCCGCGATGCCAAGCGATATTAGGCGCTATCCAGCACGACTGCTCGCTTGACCTTTGAAGGGCTTTGCCGTTTAAGCAACGCCATCTCATTTCTTTTTCAAAGGTCAAGCCATGCCCAAAGTTCTTATTTCCGATAAACTCAGCCCCCAGGCCATCGAGATCTTCAAGGATCGTGGTGTTGAGGTCGATGTCAAAACCGGCCTGTCGGAAGAAGAGCTGCTGAAAATCATCGGCGAGTATGATGGCCTTGCCATCCGTTCCGCCACTAAGGTTACGCCCAAAGTGCTTGAAGCTGCCACGAAGCTGAAAGTCGTTGGCCGTGCCGGCATCGGAGTCGATAACGTCGATGTGAAAGCCGCCACCGCTCGCGGCGTCATCGTCATGAATACGCCGTTCGGCAACAGCGTCACCACCGCCGAGCATGCCATCTCGCTGATGATGGCGCTGGCCCGCCAGATTCCCGTCGCCAACCAATCCACCCACGAAGGCAAGTGGGAGAAGAACCGCTTCATGGGTGTCGAGCTGGCCGGCAAAACGCTGGGCCTCATTGGATGCGGCAATATCGGCAGCATTGTCGCCGACCGCGCGCAGGGCCTGAAAATGAAAGTCATCGCCTTCGACCCGTTCCTCTCCAGCGAACGCGCGAGCGCCATCAACGTGGAAAAAGTCGAGCTCGACGCGCTGCTCGCCCGCGCCGATTTCATTTCGCTGCATACGCCGATGACCGATAGCACCCGCCACCTGCTGAATAAAGATACCCTGGCGAAAACGAAGAAGGGCGTCCGTATCATCAACTGCGCGCGCGGCGGCCTCATCGTGGAAGCCGATATTAAAGCCGCCATTGAATCCGGCCACGTTGCCGGCGCGGCGTTCGACGTATTCGAGGAAGAGCCCGCCAAAACCAACCCGCTCTTCGGGATGGAGCAAGTGGTTGCCACGCCGCACCTGGGCGCCAGCACCACCGAGGCGCAGGAAAACGTCGCCATCCAGGTGGCCGAACAGATGGCTGAATACCTCACCGTCGGCACCGTCACCAACGCGTTGAACATGCCGAGCGTATCGGCCGAAGATGCTGCGCGCCTGAAGCCTTACCTGCAGCTGGCCAGCGCCCTCGGCGCATTCGCTGGGCAGATGACCAAGGGCGGCCTCACCAAAATCAACATCGAGTTCGAGGGCAAAGTCACCGAACTCAATACCAAGCCGCTCACCGCCGCTGCCCTCAGCGGCCTGCTGACGCCGCTGATGGAAGGCGTCAACATGGTGAACGCCCCCGTGGTGGCGAAAGACCGCAATATCGATGTCAGCGAAATCCGCCACGAGCGCACCGCGCACTATAAAACGCTCATGCGCGTGCGCGTTGAATTTAACGGTGGCAAATTCGAAATCGCCGGCACGCTGTTCGGCGACAAGCCGCGCATCACCAACATCAACGACATCTCGGTGGAGGCCGCCCTCGGCAACCGCATGCTGTTCATCAGCAACGAAGACAAGCCGGGCCTCATCGGCAATGTTGGCCAGCTGCTGGGTGATGCGAAAGTGAACATCGCCAACTTCAATCTGGGCCGTAACAAGGAAGCCACAGCCGCCGTCGCCCTGATCGAGGTCGATAGCAACGTGGATGCCGGTTTGCTCGGTAAAATCGGCAAACTCCCAAGCGTCACGGATGTGAAGGCCCTGGCGTTCTAGCCATCAGGCCCCACAGTGATTTGTGCTATTTTTGCCCGATTCGGCATAAATTTGTTGTAAATTTGCCACTTTTCTTGCGGTTCCCCCTTGCGGGAAGCAGGGGGATGTGCCTATCTGGCTCTAGAGGCGCAAAGTCCGGACAATCCAGAAATCGTCGTCGTTAACCAAGCTTTAACCCCGCGGTGGTAGGTTTAAACCACAGGGAATGGAGAATTGTATGTATATCAGTGTGAACAAAAAGACCGCGGCCCGTCGCCCCGCAACTGTGAAATATGCCGCGCTCAACGCCGCCCTCGGGGCCGCGACCAGCAGCGGTGTCTGGCACGACGAAGAGACCAGCGCGCAATCCGCCCAGAAGCGCACCAACCGCATTAAACTCACCCGCGCTAAAGCGAAATCGGAAGATTTTGACGCCTAGCGAAGCCTCGCCAAAAACTAAAAGGGGTCTGTAAACCACGTTTTACAGACCCCTTTTTCATTAAATGCACTTTCACGCTCCGCGTGAAAGTGAGCGCAGCTACTCCATATGCTGGCCGCCGTTGACCGACAGCGTTTCACCCGTGATGAAGCCGGATTCGGTGGCGGCCAGGAAGCATACCGCGCGGGCGATCTCTTCCGGCTGGCCAAGGCGACCGACGGGAATGCCCGAGATGATCTTTTCCAGCACATTCTGCGGCACGGCTTTCACCATATCCGTTTCGATATAGCCCGGTGCAATCGTGTTTACCGTGATGCCCTTGTTCGCCGATTCCCGCGCCAGCGCCTTGCTGAAGCCAATCACGCCAGCTTTGGCGGCGGAGTAATTCGCCTGACCCACCTGGCCCAGTTGCCCGTTCACCGAGCTGATATTGATGATGCGGCCGAACCCGCGCGCGCGCATGCCTTCGATCACCACGCGGCACATATTGAACAACGAGCTGAGGTTGGTCTCGATCACCGCGTTCCAGCTTTCGACGCCCATCTTATGCATGAACCCATCGCGCGTGATGCCGGCATTGTTGACCAGAATATCGATATGCCCGACTTCCGCCTCGATGCGCTTCACCGCATGCGAACACTGGTCGAAATCCGCCACATCGAAGCGGATGACTTCAATGCCCGTTTCTTTCTTGAACGCATTCGCAGCATCGTCGTTGCCATGGTAGGTGGCCACCACTTTCGCGCCGGCCTTCTTGAGGTCTTTCGCAATCGCCGCGCCAATACCGCGCGTGCCGCCGGTTACCAGTGCCACGCGGCCCTTCATGCTGCCTTCTTTCGTCATACACATATTCCTTCCACAAACGTCGTTACATTACCGAGGCCAGGAGGCCGAGCCAACCATGAGCCAGCGAAGCTGCGTTCCATTGCGCGCGCAGTAGCGCAAGCAGGGAACAATATCAATACGTTTAGCGTAGCTAAACGGCCTCGACGCACATGGCGATGCCCATGCCGCCGCCGATGCACAGCGTAGCGAGGCCCTTTTTTGCGCCGCTGCGTTTCATCTCATGCAGCAGGGTGGTGAGGATGCGTGCGCCCGAAGCGCCGATCGGGTGGCCGATGGCGGTCGCGCCGCCATTCACGTTCACCTTCGCATTATCCAGTTCCAGCCCTTTGCAGACACCCAGTGCCTGCGCAGCGAATGCTTCGTTGGCCTCGATCAGGTCGAGGTCCGAGGTTTTCCAGCCAGCCTTATCCAGCGCCAGCTTGGTGGCCGGAATCGGGCCAGTGCCCATCACTTTCGGATCGACACCGACCGTGGCCCACGATTTGATTGCGGCCAGGGGTTTCAGCCCGCGTTTTTCGGCTTCTGCGCGCGACATCAGTAGCACGACAGCAGCACCATCGTTGATGCCCGAGGCGTTACCGGCGGTCACCGTGCCATCCGGCTTGAAGGCGGGGCGCAGCTTAGCCAGCGTGTCGGCCGTGGTATCAGGGCGGATGAATTCATCCTTATCCACCACCGTATCGCCCTTTTTGCCTTTAATGGTCACGGGCACGATTTCATCGTTGAACTTGCCGTCAGCCTGCGCCTTGGCTGCTTTCTGCTGCGACTTTGCAGCAAACTCATCCTGCTCCGCACGGCCGATTTTATAGAGCTCGGCCACGTTCTCGGCGGTGATGCCCATGTGATAGTTGTTAAACGCATCCCACAGCCCGTCGACGATCATGGTGTCCTGCATCTTCGCATCGCCGAACTTGGTGCCGTTGCGCAGGTTCATCGCATGCGGCGCCTGGCTCATGCTTTCCTGGCCTCCAGCCACCACGATATTCGCTTCGCCCAGCTGGATAGCCTTCATGCCCTCGGCCACCGCGCGCAGGCCCGAGCCGCAGACCTGGTTGATGGTAAGCGCCGGCTTCTCCTGCGGAATACCTGCATGAATCAGCGTCTGGCGTGCCGGGTTCTGGCCGGCGAGGGCGGTGAGCACCTGGCCGAGAATCACTTGGTCGACATCGGCCGCGGCTACTTTGGTGCGTGCCAGCAGCGCCTTAACGACGGTGCTGCCCAGCTCATGCGCGGGCAGGGCGGCCAATGCGCCGTTGAGGTTGCCGACAGCGGTGCGTACCGCATCGACGATGACGATATCGTTCTTATTGCTCATGGTTTCTCCTGAAATGCGTGCGCGGCCCTTTTATGTGAGCGAGCGGCTGTTGTCCAGATGGATAGATAGGCTTTAAAACTTTTCCTGCAACCATGTGGCCAGCGGCTTCCACAGCGCGGCTTTGGCCTTGCTGCCTACCATCATGCTCACATGGCCCGTCTCGGGTTTTAAAATATCGCAGCGCGGTATTTCGCGGGTGAGTGGCGTGCTCACGCCCAGCGGCACAATCGCATCCTTCGTCGGCAGCACTACCAGCGTGGGGCAGGTGATGGCATTCGGCTCGATCCACCGCCGCCCCACCTTCCATTGATGGGTGGCGAGGATATTACCCTGCGGCCAGTCGACAAACGCTTCCTCGGCCACTTTTTGCGGCAGCGGCACGCCGTCATTCACCCATTGCTCGACCGCCAGAAAATGCTTCTGCTGCCCGACGTCCAGCGACAGGTAGCGCGAATATTTTTCCTGCACCCGCCACGGGTTGATGAGGTGAAAAACAGTCTGGATCACCAGCGGCGGCACCGGGTTCTGCGCGCCGATCCATTGCCGCAACATCAGCTGGGTGCCTGGCTCCAGAAACACGCGCGGCGTGTCTTCCGCCGAGAAATCCCACGGTGTGGCCAGCAGAATCAGCGCATCGACATAGAGCTGCGCCAGCTGCGTCATCGCCACCGCAAAAATACCGCCCATGCAATAGCCCAGCAGGGCGATGGGCCCGTCATGCTGCTCGCGCAGGTTCTGCAGCGCATCCAACGCATAGCCGGTCATATAATCGGCGGCGGTGAAATCCATTTCCGCTTTGCCGGGCGTGCCCCAATCCAGAATCAGCGGGCGGAAGCCTTGCGATTTCAGATACTGCACCAGCGATGCCTCGGGGTAGAGATCCAGCACATAAAATTTGTTGATCAGCGACGGCACGCACAACACCGCCACTCCATCGCGGTTTTTCGGATCGAGATCGAGCAGCCGCGCACTGCCGCGTTTCCAGATTACTTTGTAATCCGGCTCCGGCCGCTCATAATCGCTGGTGAGATAGGCCTGCATGCCCTGCATGAACCCGGCGCTGTTCTGCCACGCCTTTTCCCCCAGCGATTGGAGGAATTCCGGCTGAAAAAAATGGGGCAGGGCGTCGGTAAAACTAGCGTCGCTTTTTGGCTGGGGCTTTTCTACGCCCTTTGGCTTTGGCGGGGCGGACCACGGCTCGGGTTTTTGCTTTGCGCCTGGTTTTGGCTGGAACAGGTTTAGCCACTGTTCGCTTGCCTGCTGGCTTTGCTTTTGCCACCACTCGGTTCCTTGTTCGAGCGGGGTTTTCAGCCTTGGCATGAACGGATTTTCGAAGTTCCACGAGTTCGCGCTCCAGGGCGACGACACGCCGCCGGAGAGCTGCGATTGCATCATCATCAGCATCATCTGAAGGGGCAGGGCGTCGGGCGTGCGCATCGGGGTTGCCTTTCGGGTTGAACGCGGCCAAAGCCGAGAGCATGGCGTGGATGGTGGCGGGGTCCGTCATCTGCCGCGTCATCTGCTCCTGCCACTGTTTCAGGAATTCGGCGGCCTGCCGGGCTGCATCATCGTTTCGGGCCATAACTACTTGCCATTTGGGTTTGATTGATGTTAGGTCACCCCTAATTCAAGTAAAGCAAAACTTTATCGCAGGTAGAACATGACCAAGAAGCCCCAGGTTGAACCGATCGTCATTAAAAAATACGCCAACCGCCGCCTCTACAACACCGACACCAGCAGCTACGTAACGCTCGACGACCTGTGCGACATGGTGAAAGAAGGCTCCGAATTCATCGTTTACGACGCCAAATCCGGCGAAGACCTCACCCGCTCGGTGCTCACGCAAATCATCTTCGAACAGGAAGGCAAAGGCGAGAGCCTGCTGCCCGTGAATTTCCTGCGCAGCCTCATCGGCTTCTACGACAATTCGCTGAAGGACTTTGTACCGCACTATCTCGAAAGCAGCATTCAGAGCTTCGTGAAAAATCAGGAAAAGCTGCGTGAGGCCTTCGGCATCACCGGCATAACGGCTATCCCGGGCGTCGGCAATCCGCTCGAAGGCTTCAACCAGTTCTCTTCCCAGATGGAAGAATTCGGCAAGCAGAACATGGAACTCTTCACCAAGGCGTTCAGCATGTTCACCCCGTTCGCCGATGGGAAAAAGAAGTAAGCCTCGGCTTACTGCTGAAATAAAAAAGGCGCCTCACAAGGGCGCCTTTTTCGTTTTTGGAGTGATATTCTAGGTGTGTTGAATATCGCGCAGGCGAATCTTGCCGCCGGTGATGCCATTGATGTCGCCCTCGACATGGGCCACTTCCAGTTTCTTGGCAGAACCCGCATCACCAACCATGGCGAGCAGTGCATCGCGCGTTGCCTGCGATTGGTAAGCTACCAGCGTAACATCATGATCATAGCCGCCCGAGAAGTTGCCATGCGGCACTACCAGGCCATTCACAGCCAGCTGCACCTGCGCCTGCGCATCTTGGTGCAAAGCGCTCATTTCCAAAGCCAGGCGAGCTTGATCAGCAGCCTGTTCTTCGGAAGTTTTGGGCGCACGCTCTTTCAGGAAGCTGTTGGCGGCGCTGGTGGCTTTCTGCCAGCTGGTTGTATAATCGTAAGAAGGCATGCTGTTACCCGTTCAATGATTCCTTACAACCATCTCTAACATAGAAATATGACAGTTGTGTGACGGCCCGTCATAATCTTTGTGAAGCTTTTGTGACAATGGCAGAAAAGTCAGCCTATCGAGCAGCTTCCGTGGTCGCGAGGGCGGCGGCCTGCTGCTGGGCATCCATCCGCTCGGCGAAACTGCCAGCAGCGGGTTGGGTGGGGACAGCACGCCCCATCTGAGGCCCGCCGACCTTCTCGGCCCAACTCTGGCTGGCAAGGGCGGCGCGCTTGGCCATCAGGGCAGCGCGGCCGCGCTCGTCGTGGTAATCGCTATGGTCCTCGGCCACATGATAGCCGACTTTCATCACCTTGCTGCTCGCCAGCGCGGCGGTGCCGGGGTCCAGCTCATGCTCGGCGCCACCGGTCTCCGGCGCCGTCTGCGTGGTGGTGACATGTTCAACACCCATCGTCGTGGGGTGGATATTCATCAGATGCGGCATGGCCTGGTGCAGCGCCACCCCGCCGGTAAACAGCCCGGTGAGCCACTCCATCGGCCCGGCCACCGTATGCGTCGCCGCCACACCAGCCGGTCCCATAGCCGCCGTATGCATGCCCAGCCCATGCATCACAATGCCGGCCATATGCGATAGCTGCTGGAATACTACGCCGAAAAACGTGCCGGTTCCATTCACTGCGGCATGGCCGCCGATCGCCAGCGAATTCACCACGCTGCCGGTCACTGCGCCATGGGCAAGCATGCCCACCAGCCCGCCAACCGCCCAGGCGCCCACAATGCCTACCAGCACCACACCCGCCACAATTGCGGCCCCCTTCAGAATGCCGCCCCAGTTGATATGCTGCACGGGCTTGTCTTCCGTCACCGTCGTCGTGCGGGAAGGGGCTACAGGCGCCAGGCCCGGCGCGCCATAGCGCTGCTGGTTCACGATCACGTTCGTGGTGCCTGCCTCATCGTTCTGTTGGCTGTCGGCCATGGTCCCCATAGAGAATATTTCACCATATAATCTAGCACACGCCCCGAATGGAGAATGTGACAGTTCGGTGAACTTTAGGGTTAGTGGGCGCTACCGCGCCTGAAAGGGGGCTTGCCCCCCTTTGCTCGGCTGGTGCCTCCCAACCCCTGCCGCTGCGCGGGGCGCCAGTCGGCGCCCTGGGAGTTCTAACGGAGAGCCACAGAACGGAGAGCCCTGCGTAGCGAGCGGCAGCGAGTGAGCCGGAGCGCCCCGTCCCGAACGAGGGGGGAGCGGTAGCGCTGGGGGGGGCCGCCCCCAACGCGGCGCAAGCCGCCAACTAAAAACTAGTGCCGGGTGCCGTAGGCCAACGCATCCAGACGGGCCACGCGCTCGTAAAGCGACAGGCTGCGCTCTGACAGATAAATCATATAATTCGGCAGCTTGGTAAGCACTTCGGCATCATGCGTGCGGCAGAGGTCTTTGCCCTCGAGGCGATATTCCTCGCTGGCCTTGTCTTCATCGATCCGCCCGGCATGGATGGCGCGACGCACCATGATCCAGGCCATGACACTGGTGAGGCGCATAGTGATGTGCGTCATTTCGCTGGCGAAAAATGCCCGCCCGTCGGGCAGCGCATTAAGCTGCTCGCCCGGCGAACCGGCCTGAAAATAATGGTGGGCATCGAACAGCAATGCCAAAGTCTCGTTGAATACGCTGGGAAGGAAAAGCAGCTGGCCATGGTCTTCGCTTGCTTTCGCAATGGGGCGCATAGGTCATCCTCGCTCGAGTTTTTCGTTATTATTTTTCTTAAATCCACTCTACCTTACGTCCGGTAAAGATATCCTTAACGATAAGTTGGATTTTAGGTAATTTCGTGGCCGCCCCCGCCCTCAAGCAAACCCCCGTTTCCATCGCCTCCAGCTGGATCCGCGCCAATGCCGGCTCGGGCAAGACCACTGCGCTTGTCGAGCGGGTGGTGGCCCTGCTGCTGCGCGGCGTTTCGCCCGAGCGCATCTGCTGCATCACCTACACCAAGGCCGCCGCCGCCGAGATGCAGACCCGCATCCTCCACGAGCTGCGCCAGCTGTTACTGATGGACGAAGCATCCTGCCGCACCCGCCTGGAACATTTACTCGGCGCACCCCCCACCGACGAACAAACCGCCATCAGCCGGCGACTGTTTGCGAGGGTGCTCGATAGTCCGTTCGGCGGCCTCCAGCTCACCACCATCCATGGTTTCTGCCAGCAGCTGCTGCGCCGTTTTCCGCTGGAGGCCGGCCTTTCGCCGCAATTCACCGTGATGGAAAATGGCGAGGGCGAGCGCCTCGAACGTCTGGCCCGCCAGCGCCTGATCGACGAAGCCGAGGGCGAACTGGCCGCCGCCCTCGAACTGCTGGCCGACCGCGCGGGCGAGCACGGGTTCCGCGAGCTGCTG
>FTCM01000110.1_pt1 | contig 57356 bp, 42 predicted proteins | sample 1639791 | NCBI WGS metagenome assembly FTCM01 (sample SAMEA3914869, study PRJEB12502) | metagenome | biome: forest; material: soil | place: USA | collected 2012-03-12 | depth 0.1 m | reverse complement strand
CGCTGATGGTAAGCGCGCGGTTCTTCAGTGAGGCATGACTTACGCGGCGAGTTGCAACGCTTCTTCGTTCACATTGGAAATAGCGAGCTTGGTGAGTTTCTCATCAGTCGCTTTTTCTTCTACCAGTGTTTCACCCAGTAAACGAACGGCATCCTTAAGGCCAAGCTTTTTCGCCATTTCTATCAGACCGCCATAGGCAGCAATCTCATAATGCTCTACTTTCTGACCGCCGACGATCAACATCACATCGCGAACGGCGCCTTTCTCGATCTCTTTGACCACCTCATCGCCTTCTTCGACTAAGCCTTCCATCGCTTTGCATTTCATACGCTGCAATTTGATCCCGGTTTTCTCAACGATCTCGTCGATGCGTTTGATTTGGCCTTGGGTCTCTTCCAAATGCATCATGAAGCCTTCTGCGAGCTTGGGATTGCTGGAAGCCTTTGCCAGTTTGGGCAGTGCTTTTGTCATTTGTTTCTCGGCGCTGTAGATGTCCGAAAGCCCATGGATGAAGGCTTCTTCAAGGGTTCTAATTTTCATAATGTATCTCCTGATGATGCAGTTGCTGAATGCAGCGGCTAGAAGGGGTATAGGCATTTGGGAATCAGGAAGCGTCACCGTAGAAGCGAGTAGCTATCAAGAGCGCATGCGCATGCAGTGCGCATAAGTAGACCATCAATTCCTAAACAAAACGCGCCGACGCTCAAAAAATCTGCATATGCGCTAACACGATGCTTTATAGATGTTTCATCGTTTTTTTAAGGCACCGCGCGCGTTTGGAGCCGCGGCGCGTATGGGTATTACATAGACGGCAGATGGTGAATGCCATACATAGCTCGCTCAACAGGAGAGCAAAATGGCAAGCAAAGAGACCACCCGCCTACCAGAATTAATCCAAGATAACCAAGAAACCATCCTCAATGGCTGGGTGAGCGAACAGCTCGCTTCCGGCAATCGCAACGGCAGTTTGAAAGAGGCTGACTTGCGCGTGCAATGCAAAGAATTCCTGCGCCTCATCATCCCGGCGATCAAATCGAATAAAGACGCGATGGGCAAAGATTGGGAAGAAGCCAAGCGCTTCCTCTCGGGCGTATCGGAAGCGCGTGGCCTGCTCGGGTTCTCGCCGACGGAGACCGCGACGTTCATTTTCTCGCTCAAGAAAATGGTGTTTGACCAACTGCGTGCAGTTCTGGCTAAGGATGCAGATGCGTTAGCGCGTGAAACATGGATCGCTTCCGAATTATTCGACAAGCTTGGGCTTATCACCATTGAAAGCTATCTGAAAACACGTGAGGCTGTGATCCAGCGCCAGCAGCAGGATATGCTTGAACTCTCAACGCCCGTTGTCAGTCTCGCCGAAGGCATTCTCGCCTTGCCGCTGATCGGCACGCTCGATTCGGCGCGCACACAGGTGGTGATGGAATCCTTGTTACAGCATATCGTCTCGACCGGCTCGACCGTGGCGATCATCGATATCACCGGTGTACCGACCGTGGATACGCTGGTAGCGCAGCATTTGCTGAAAACGGTGACGGCCGCACGCCTCATGGGCGCGGATTGCATCATCAGTGGCATCCGTCCGCAGATCGCACAGACCATCGTGCATTTGGGTGTCGAATTGGGCAATGTCGTCACCAAGGCAACCTTGGCCTCTGCCTTCAAGTTGGCACTCGACCGCAACCAATTGGCGATCGTGCGTGTGAAGCAACCGATCATGGCTAAAGCGCAGGAGTAAACGATGGAGCGGATCCCTATCCTGCGTATGGGGGGATTCCTGTTGGTGACCATTCAGGTGGACATGCATGACCGCCTGGCAATGACCCTACAGGACGACCTTACCACAAAAATCACGGAGACCGGCACCCAAGGTGTGTTGATCGACATTTCTGCGCTTGAGATCGTTGATTCTTTCATCGGCCGTATGATCTCCAATATTTCCGCCATGTCGAAAATCCTCGATGCCGAAACAGTAGTGGTCGGCATGCAGCCGGCCGTTGCGATTACCCTCGTCGAACTTGGGCTTTCCCTTCCCGGCGTGCGCACCGCGCTGGATGTCGAGAAGGGAATGATGCTGCTGCGCAATACGCAGCAATATGCCCAAGTCGAGGAGGAAGCCGTTGCGGCAGACGATCAAGAGTGAGGTTCATCCGCTGCAAAGCGAGACCGATGTCGTCCAGGCGCGCCAATTAGTGCGCAAATGGGCGCTCGAGGCCGGGCTTGGCTTGGTGGATCAAACGAAGATCATTACCGCCGCCAGCGAGCTAGCGCGCAACACCATCATCTATGGCGGCGGCGGCACGATGGATCTGGTGCTGATCGAGCAGAACGGCCGTAAGGGGCTCAGCCTTTGTTTTGATGATAAGGGGCCCGGCATCGCCGATATCGAGCAGGCGCTCAAGGATGGTTACACAAGTGGCTCCGGCATGGGGCTCGGCCTTGGCGGCTCCAAGCGATTGGCCAATGAATTTGACATTATTTCCGAAGTCGGCGTCGGCACCCGCATTACCATCACACGGTGGAAATAATGGCCTCCACCCACCACAGCTGCACGCTGCCCATCCGCGATCTCAGCGATGTGGGCGAGGCACGGCGCGCGGTTGAGGCATTAGCGGCATCTGCGGCATTCGATGAAACGCGCATGGGACAGTTACGCATCATTGTGACGGAGTTGGCGACCAACCTTGCCAAACACGCCAATGGCGGTGAACTGGTGGTGCGCCGCATGGCGGGCATGGAAGGCGATGGCATAGAAATCCTTTCGATTGATCGTGGCCCTGGAATAGCCAACATCGCTCGCGCCATGGAAGATGGCTATTCCACCGCGGGCAGCCCCGGCAATGGGTTGGGCGCCATGAAGCGGCTGTCACAGCGTTTCGATGTTTATTCGCAGGAGGGCGCTGGAACGGTATTCAGCATCTTCTTCGGCAAGGCGCCGCAGTCTCCGCTTTTAACGGGGTTGGTATGCGTGCCGTTTCCCGGTGAGAAAGAATGCGGCGATGGCGCGGCCGTTTTTCCGTTAGAGTCGGGTTTCCGCCTGCTGATGGTCGATGGCCTGGGCCATGGCGAGGCCGCAGCGACCGCCGCAGGGATAGCGCTTGAAGTAACCGGGAACCTGCCAAAACAATCCTCCGTTCAGGTGCTTGAATCGCTGCATGTGGCGTTGCGCGCAACCCGGGGGGCGGCCATTGCCGTGGCTACCGTGGATACGACAAAACAAATACTCACCTTTGCAGGTGTCGGCAATATTGCCGGCTCGTTGTTGGCAGACGGCAAAGCGCGCGGGCTTGCTTCCTATAATGGCATTGTCGGGCACCAAGCCTACAAAGTGCGGGAAATTGATTATCCTTTTATTTGCCCTTGTCTGCTGGTGCTTACCACGGACGGTATTACCACCCGCTGGAAGCTGGATGGCTATCCGGGAATTCAGCATTCACACCCAAGCATCATTGCCGCCTTACTCTATCGCGATTACAGACGAGAGCGAGACGATGCCACAGTGATGGTCGTTAAAGGATAATATGCCAACAGACATCGCGCTGATGAAGGTCGAGGTGAAGTACGAGCATGATGTCGTGCTCGCCCGCCAACGCGCGCGCCAGATCGCTGAACGGCTGGGTTTCGATCATCAGCATCAGGTGCGCATCGCAACGGCCGTGTCGGAGCTGGCGCGCAATATGTATCAATATGCGGGCTCAGGGCGCATCGAATATCTTCTCACCGGCGGGCGGCCTCAGATGTTTGAGATCCGCCTGACGGACCAAGGCCCCGGCATTGCCGACCTGCAAACGGTGCTCTCCGGCACCTATGTATCCAAAACGGGGATGGGTGTAGGGCTAATCGGCGCCCAACGGTTGATGGATCATTGCCAAATCGATTCCAGCCCTAATGGCACTAGCATCGTCCTGCAGAAAGCCTTGTCGGCGCATCTCAGCCCCATTGGCAAGCGGCAGGCTGGCGAATTGCTGCAGCAACTTATCGCCCAGGAGCCGAACAATCCTTTCAACGAGATTCAGCAGCAGAACCAAGAATTGCTGACGGCGCTGACCGAATTGCAAGAACAGCGAGAGCATTTGGCGCAACTGAATCAAGAGCTGGAAGAGACCAACCGCGGCGTGGTTGCACTCTATGCCGAGTTGGACCAACGCGCGGATTACTTGAGGCGCGCCTCCGACCTTAAGACACAGTTCCTCTCCAACATGACCCATGAATTTCGCACACCGCTGAATTCCATCACCAGCATTTCGCAGATGCTGCTTGACCAGCTCGACGGTCCCTTAGGCGAGGAGCAGGAAAAACAGGTCACCTATATCCGCCGCGCCGCGAAGGATCTGAGTGTATTGGTGAACGACCTGCTCGATCTCGCGAAGGTCGAGGCGGGTAAGGTTTCCGTCTATCCTACGCAGTTCGATGTAGAGGGTATGTTCGGCACATTACGCGGTATCCTTAAGCCGTTGCTGGCCGGGAGTGATGCCGTGAAGCTGATCTTCGAACCCGCCGATAAAATGCCGTTGCTTGAGACCGATGAAGGAAAATTGTCGCAAATCTTGCGCAACTTCATTGCGAACGGATTGAAATATACGCAGGCGGGCGAAGTGCGTATCAGCGCGCACGTACAAGGCGAGGAAAATATTTGTTTTACGGTAAGCGATACGGGCATTGGCGTTGCAGCAGAAAATATCAGCCGGATCTTCGATGAATTTGTCCAAGTCGAAGGCGCACATCAAACATTCAGCGCAGGCACGGGCCTAGGGCTTTCGCTCTCGAAGCGCTTGGCTGAACTTCTCGGCGGAACGGTAGAACTGGTCAGTGTCATGGGACAAGGTTCCCAATTTAGCGTCACTTTGCCAATGCATTATCAGGGGGCGCTTGAAGTTGAGCTGGCGCCTGCGACTTCAGAAAGTAAGTCGAGCACGGATACCGTATCAGTGCTTATCATCGATGATGAAGAGACGGATCGTTATGTGCTTCGGCGCATGCTGCCAGCGGGGTCGCATGTAGTGGAGGCCACGCGTGGTGTGCAAGGAATCGAACTCGCCCAACGGTTAAGGCCGGACATTATTTTTGTCGACCTCAATATGCCGGAAATGTCCGGTTTCGAGGTGCTGAGCCACCTCAAGACGCATGTCAAAACCCGATCCATTCCGGTGGTGATCCATACTTCGAAATTGCTGAACGATGATGAGCGTCGCATGCTTGAAAACCAGGCCGCCGCCATTTTCACGAAAGACCAGCCCGCTCGCGACCTGGTGCTCAGTCAATTATGGGACGAGTTGAAACTGCCAGGATTATCCGACCGAGAGCAACGCTATGGCTAATCGCGAAAAACCACTGATTCTTATCATCGACGATAACGATATGAAACGCTACTCAGTAACGCGGCAATTGACCCATCTCAATTACCATATCCTCGAAGCTAGCACCTGCGCAGAAGGGCGCGTAGCTCTGGAAAAACAGCCTGACTTGGTGATCCTCGACATTAAATTGCCGGACTGCAATGGCTTCGATTTCTGTGCTGAAATGAAATCTATTCCGCTTTATAGCACCATCCCGGTATTGATGATCTCGGCTTCTTTCGTGGAAGCGCAGCATCGTGCCCACGGCCTCGATATGGGGGCTGATGGCTATCTTACCACCCCGATCGACGCACTAGAGCTCAATGCCACGGTAAAAGCACTGCTTCGAGTACGAGAAACAGAAGAGCAGTTGCGAGCATCCTACCTCAAAGCAGAATCGGCCAATATCGCCAAGACCGAGTTTCTTGCCAACATGAGCCATGAGATTCGCACGCCGATGAATGCCATCATTGGGTTGGGCCGCATCCTCGCCAAGACACCGCTCAATGATGCCCAAAAAAATTATATTCAAACACTCCAAGAATCAGCTGATTCCCTACTGGTTTTGATCAATGATATGTTGGATATCGCCAAGATCGAGGATCAAGGGTTTGAATTTGAGATGCGCTCATTCTCCCTGCAGAAACTGATCGATCGCTTGATGAGTATGATGTCGGTAAAGGCCAACGAAAAGCATCTTGAGCTACTAGTCATTCAGAAAAATCTTCAGTGCGATACCGTCAAAGGAGATGCATTACGCATCCAGCAGATCTTGCTTAATCTGATCAACAATGCGCTTAAATTCACTCCCAAAGGGAAGGTGACGATTGAAGTTAGCGATGGTGAGGATGAATCCGGCAATCATCAGGTACAGTTCCGGATCAAGGATACAGGCATTGGCATCGCGCAAGAAAAACTCTCACTCATTTTCGATAAGTTCACCCAAAGTGACTCCTCGATCACTCGCCAATATGGTGGCACAGGGCTTGGATTGACCATTAGCCGTAGCTTAACCGAACGGATGGGCGGCACTATCGCGGTAAATAGCAAGATAGGAAAGGGAACGACCTTCCTTGTCACCCTGCCGCTCGCTAAAGGAAACACGGAGGAGATGATTTTGTTCACTGCCCCAGCGCGTGCTTCTGTAGAGACCGTAAGCGATCAACGTGTGCTGCTTGTCGAGGACTACCCAGCAAATATCTTAGTAGCTACGACCTTACTGCAGCAATTCGGTTATTGTTACGACACAGTGCCGAATGGAATCGAAGCATTAAGTCGTATCCGAGAGCAGCCCTATGGCGCCATTCTCATGGATATTCAAATGCACGGTATGGATGGTTATGAGACGACGCGGCAGATCCGCGAATGGGAGCGCTCTAACAGCCAGCCTGAAAGCTATATCATTGCGATGACCGCCCATGCGTTGCAAGGCGATCGCGAGAAATGTCTGGATGCTGGTATGAATGATTATATTTCGAAACCCTTTAGTCCGGTTGTCCTGCAAGAAAAGCTCGAAAATGCCATGCCTATGGTAAAGAACTAGGGTTTAAAGAAGCTCGGGCGCCTCAAATATACGAGCACAGATAGCTTGCAGATCTCGACGACCATTAGATGCGAATATTCTTTTACGCCCACTAGCCATGTTCTTTTTCGTATTATAAAAGCGTTAATGGAATTCAAGCGAGAAGACAACTACAAGTTGTTTCCATGGGGATTATTCTATCTATAGCAATAGGTGGTAGAATGACTCTTCTTAGAGAGAGGGCGTGTGCTGGAGAATTTCTTTATTTGGGGCAAGATTCCCGGCAATGCCGAATATGGGCATTATAACTTAGCGCTAGTAGCAGCCTCTTATCTGATCGCAACTATCGCCTCTTATACTGGTTTAACCTTTGCGATTTATTTTTCACGCGCAAGTAGCCGACGCGAAATGCGATTGTTGCATTGGGGAGGTGCGTTAGCGCTAGGGTGCGGCATTTGGTCAATGCATTTTATTGGGATGCTAGCCTATAAAATGCGGCCGGCGTTAAATTATGCTCCCGGGTTAACCGCCTTATCACTGGTGATAGCTATCGGTGCGGCATATGGGGTGCTTAGCATCTCTGCTGCAAGACAATTATCGTGGAAAAATTTACTGCTGGGCTCCGTGCTTCTTGGGCTAGCTATCTGCGGCATGCATTATACGGGCATGGCGGCCATGAGAATGGACGGTATAGTTTCTTACCAGCCGTTGATTTTTGCACTTTCTGTGGCCATTGCCATGGGCGCTTCGGCAGCAGCCTTGTGCATCATTTTCCATTTGCGAAAGACCAATTCTCCGTATGCCCTGAGTATGCGAATATTGGCGGCATTAGTGATGGGTATGGCTATTTGCGGCATGCACTATACTGGCATGAAGGCTGCGGTTTTCATACCTTTTGCAGACTGCCGTTATGCACCCAACCAAAGCTTCGAAGCGCTGGCCTTCATGGTGGTATTGGTGACCAGCTTTGTAATGGCTATGGCACTATTGCTCATGTTCTATGGCCGGGGTCGAGCTACTTCAGGAAGCGACAATCCTTTTCCTGTTCAGCTGTTAACATTCTCCGCGTTTCTTACGCTAGGTGCGATGCTTTGGATCATCGGCTACAGTATTTACAGCAATCGAATACTGCAGCATGGCGTTTATGAAGATGCACGTATTACCGTTTTGACATCACAGGTGGCAGAAGCGGATGGTGAGCTTGCTTATGACATCCGCCGCGCGGTAGTGACCCATGATCGAAAGTGGGTAGAGGCTTATAAGGGGGCAGAACACAAATTGACCGACAGCCTTAACACGATTGCCCAAGAATATCCTGAGGTGGCGGTACAACAGAAAGTAGATGAAGCGCGTAGAGGTGGCGAATATGTGGGAGAAATCGAGCACCAAGTGCTGCAGCTTATCGAGCAGGGACAATACGAAAAGGCACATACTTTGTTCGAACAAAGCGATTACCTCAAGCGCGATGCAAAGCATGCGGAGAGTCTTGATGCAGTGCATGATGCGTTAGAAGCCATCGCAACACGCGGGCTAGCGACTGTATCACAAAATCTACATTACATGGTCTATGTGGTGCTACTGATTGGCGGTATTCTGCTGGTAGCTAAGCTCACTTCCTTGCGTAGCATCCATCGTTGGCGCCATGAGTTGCGGGCCACGCGTATTAATCTGATCGAGGCAAGGCACCAAGCAGAAACCTCGAATGCAGCCAAATCTGAGTTTCTGGCGAATATGAGCCATGAACTCCGCACACCACTTAACAGCATTTTAGGTATGATGCGCCTGCTGAGAGAGACGGCACTCGATCCTACCCAGGCAGAACTGGCATCAACTGTTGCCCTGGCATCGAACAATTTGCTGACCATCGTGAATGACATCCTCGATCTTTCCAAAATTGAGGCGCAGGAGATGGGACTCGAGCATATCGGGATGGATGTGCCTTATATTGTGAACAGCGTAATTGATTATCTGCGTCATGCGGTGCGAGAAAAGCAGCTTGGTCTCGCCGCTACTATCGATCCTATGCCTTACGTACTAGGTGATCCTACGCGCTTGACCCAAGTCTTTACCAATCTGATCGGCAATGCGATTAAATATACGGACCATGGACATGTGTCAGTGGCCCTTACCTATGAAAAGATGGATGAAGGGCATATCGCCATGTTCGCCCGTGTCAGCGATACCGGGATAGGCATCTCGCCGGAAAAGCAGGCAGCCGTATTCGAAAAATTCACCCAAGCGGATAGTTCGACTACCCGACGCTTCGGTGGAACAGGGCTTGGCTTGGCGATCACCAAGCAATTGGTAGAGCTCATGGGCGGTACGATTGGCGTCGAAAGCCTGCCTGGGGAAGGCTCAACTTTCTGGTTCCGCCTACCGTTTGCGGTTACCGAAGAAATCGAAACCTCTCAACATGCCGCACGCCGCCATGCCTTAAGCTGTGGCACATTAGCTCCGAATCAGGTGCGCGTGCTCATTGCGGAAGATCACCCACTAAACCAGCAATTAATCACCCGTCTCATGCGCCGGTTTGGCATTGAGCAGTTCGCTATTGCTTCAACAGGTAGAGAAACACTGACAAAACTCCAACAAGAGCGCTGGGATTTGGTGTTAATGGATTGCCATATGCCTGAATTAAACGGCTATGAAACTACACTGGCTATCCGTGAATTGGAAAAACAGAGTGCATCTCATACGCCTATCCCCATTATCGCTATGACAGCCAACGCGATGCAAGGGGACCGCGAGAAATGCCTTCGCGTGGGCATGAATGATTATATCAGTAAGCCGATCGATATCGACGAATTAAAGGCAGTGCTAAGCCAATGGATCCGTTTCGCCAAAGAAGAGATGGCTTTGCCGGGCGCTATTGCCGAAACGAACAAAAGCGTCCCTATCGATCTTTCTGTATTGCGCGATTTCAGTGACGGAAATTTCGATACGGAACGTGAGCTAGTCGGTATCGGTATGGCGCAATGTGAGTCCAATCTTCGCCAGATGCGTGAGGCCTGTGTAGATGGACCTAGCAAAGCTTGGTGTGAAGCAGCGCATATGCTGAAAGGCGGGGCGGGCAGCCTTGGGAGCAGCCAGCTCCAACGCCTGGGCAATGAGGCTCAGCAGATGGAACAGGCAAGCGTAAAAGAACGTGAAGCCATGCTGCAGTTGATTCTAGGCGAATATAAGAAAGTTCGTGAATTCTTTATTGCTTTGAAGCTGCTTGATGAAGTGCCGGGCACTGATTCACCACTTCCGTAAGCTTTGCTTTGGTGAAAGGCTTAGTGAGAAAAGACTTTGCACCGTGACGGATGGCTTGCTGCACATTCTCCGCCGAACTATCCGCGCTTAGCATCACTACATGGGCGTGTTTGTCTGATTGGATAAGATCATTCAGGATTTCTTGTCCTGTGCGGCCTGGAAGGTGAATGTCCAGAAATACAAGATGGGGGCGGTGACGCTCATAAGATGCCAAAACACCATTGCCATCTGATACTTCGATCACAGAGAAGGATGGATCCAAACCTTTTTTAACAAGAGTACGGATATACAAATCATCATCAGCTATCAGCACTCGTGGTGCATCCGATATAGGCACAAACTCTAGTTCCGTGGAACTGAGGCTTTGAGCGTGAAGTCGCAATTCTAGCTGCTTTAATCCGTCTTCATCCGGTGAATGAATGAGAAGTTCGCAGCGGCCTTCCGGCAGCGTATGTTCTAATTTGCGAGAGAGTGCGAGTGTGTCCTTATCGGCCGGCCACCACAAAACTGCAATGAGATCGCGCGTATTACATTGATAAATTCGCCCATCCTGGTCAGCGAAATTGGCATGCAGGGTTTCCGCAATACGTTCTGCAGAAAAACTAGGTTCCAAATCGCCGAGCAGGTGGATATTCACCAATTGCCAATTCTCAACATCCTGCTTAACCCGAGGAAGGTACTGGAGAAATTTTGGAAGATCTGAAGGTTTAATTAATTCCATACGCTTAGATTATACATTTGGATGGCATAAGGCCATAGTAGTCTTACAGCATTACTCTAATAGTCGTGCGTACGCTATATTCCTGTGCGTTTCAGGTGGTTTTGATGTTCTGTGCTGTGGCAGCTCTGGCTAGGGCAAGGTTGGTGTTGGGGGCTGGCAGTGCGAAGGGATCGTTGCCGGTGAAGCTGGTATCATGCACGGCGCTGGCGAGTGTTGCGCTGGCTTGCTGGCGCATATCATAGCCTGACTTGTTACCCTGGTCGATACTGCTGATGGCCGATCCATCCGGATGCACTTGCACGGGGCCGTTGGGCGTATCCTTGTAATATTTTCCGTCATCGCCTTTGCGGGTCACATTCGGCGTGAGCTGAGGCTTGTCGGGGGGTGGGGTATCATCTTCCTTCTTGGCCTTGGCATCTTCTGCTGCCTTCTCATCCGCTTCCTGCTGTTTAAGCTTCGCCTCCAGCCCTTCTTCGATCGCATCCTCATATTCTCCGAAGGCGGCGCCGGTAGCGGCATCCAGCTTAGTCTTGGCCTGCTCTGGATGATCCTTGATTTGCGGCAGAAACTCTTTGTTGTATTCGTCTGCCATGTGCGTGAACTCGGGATTGAGTTTCTTCTTGAGCTTGTCGAGCGTCCACTGCGTGCCCGGCAGGTCGACGATATAGGCAATAAAGGCAGAGCGCGTATCCGAGCGCACACCCGGATGCGCATCGGCGCTAAACTGGTTTTCGAGCTGGTTATAAATCAACTGGCTGGCGTAGCTTTGCGGCACGTCGCTGCCCGGTACGGCCTCCGGCATTACTGCGGTCAGCGGGTTCTTGTTCTTGGCGGTCGCATGGGCGGTGGCCTCCACATCCCGCATGAATTGGTTGAGCGCCCTGTCGTGCGCGGCAGGGTCCACCGGTATCCCAAGCGCTTGTGCTTCTTTCAGGTCTTTTTTCCACTGCGCATCGAAGATATCCTTCATATGATTGCGGGCGGAGGGGGAAAGCGTGCCGTCGGGAGAAGCGATGCGGGCGATGGCCTTCTCAAAATCCTCGTTCACCATCATGTTGTTATCTGGTTGCGGTAACGCTGGAATCCGATGCACCTGATACCCAGTCTGCAGCGGCGGCCGCATATTCGCCTGACTGTCCTGCATGCGCGCATAGGCTGCGAGCGCATTATCGACATCAACGTCGTAGCCATAAATGGGTGCCAGGCCGCGCCCTTGCACTTCCATACCCTTTGCCGTCGGCAGTTCGTATTGAAGCTGGCTCTTTAAATCGCTGACAGCTTTCTGCCGTGTCGCCAGCAGCGCTTTATCCTTCGGGTTGGTGTTCTTCAGCGCTTCTTCCGCTTTCGCCAGATCTTGTTCATGCGTCAAAGCCGCTTCACGGCTCGTCACTACGCCTTCGAGTTTCGATTCCCGCGCCTGCGCTGCATTCAGCCGCTGCTTAGCTGCCTGCGCTTGCGCCAGTGCTGCCGGGTCTTTTACCGAAAGCCCGGGGTGTGCTTTCGGGTCAGTTGCCTCCGCATAATCACCCTCGGCATCCCACGCCTCTTTCTTGGCGCGCGCCAGATCCTTGTAATCCTGCGATAGCTGCTTGGTATTCTCGACATCCCACGCGACTTTATTCGCCAGGCTGCGATCAACGGCTGCTGCGGCACGATATTTGGCCGCGTTCTTTGGATCGTGCGTTGCTTTTACTTCATTGGCCGCCGCCATTGCTCGCAGCTGTTTCGCCTGGCCTTCTTCCGTGGCGATATGGGTTTCCATCTCACCGCTCTGGAATTTCTCGCCCCAACCGTTCGGACCAGGATATATATCCCATGCCAATTGCAGTCCCATCCCTACCTTTACAGTCGCCTCCTCAGGACTCAGCTTCATCATCTTCCCGGCTTCCGCAGCACCAGCAGCATCGGAGGGGGCAGTTTCAGATAGCGCTTTGGCGGCCTCGCCATCGTTCGCGGCAGAAGGTGCAGGAACGGCAGCTTCTTGTACTGCAGCAGGCGGCTTCCAATCGTCGGGCAGGCGAACGTACCAACCGTCAGCATCCGTTTCTGCTGCGGCGCGCGCAATCTTTGGATCGTTTGGAAACGCTTTTTTCAAGTCTTGCAAGGCACGATAACGTGCTTTTCTGGTGCTTTGGAGGCGAATCTTATTGTAGGCTTCTTGGAATTCGTCATGGGCATCGATGTCATTGGGATCGATGTTGTTTCGCGAAGCATAGCTTTTCCACGCGGCATCTTCCGTTGGTGCTAAATTCTTGGCGGCGGCTTCTTTCTGGGCGTACGCATTCTTATACTGCTTTTTGATGGCTTTGCCGTCTGCCGTCTTGGGATTGCCATGCGTATATTCAATGGTTTGCCCGACGACCTCGTCTTTATACCCATACTCATCGCCTGCTTTGGCGGCGGCTTGATATTCAGGGCTGTCTGGCGTCAACTCAACACGCGGCACACTCTTGTGTTTTGCTTCATCGAATCGTGCCTGTGCGTGTTTGTCTCCCTGGTGATCAGCGATTATCCGCGCGCCCGAATCAAAGGCTAGGAAGGGCTCTTCCCGCGCCAGTCGATAATAGACGTCGGGATTGTCGCGTTTAAGGTTATCAAGATAAGTTTGATACGCCTCTAATGCCTTGTTGTAATTGTCCGCTGCTTCTTTCGAGCCCTGATTGATATCGCTGTTGGTATAACTATCCATCCACTTGTTGCGCCGGGGAGGGTACCCATAACCATCCATACCTGTTCGGGCGTCGAACAATTTTTTATAAAATTTGTAATCAGTTTCGGCTTGTTCAAGATTCTGATACGCATCGATAACATCACCAAGTGCTCTGTCATATGCCGGTTGCGTGGCGTAATCACTCTCAAGGGTCTTTGCCCGCCACTTTTTAAGGCGCGCCAGTTCCAGCTCCGTATGGTTCGAGTTTGCAGGCTGTGCTGGCGGCCGATCTTTACCAGAATTACTTGATGCCACAGGAGTCTCCTAAAATCGTGATGTGCTGCCGTAACTTACAGCACTGGAAGGCAAGGAAGTATTAAGATTGTGTGAAACAACGGGCAGGTAATGCCCCACTTAATAGCAAGCGTGCGGCAATCATGCTGACGATGCTTTTTCCGCGGCAAATAAGGCGTTTATCAAAACGATGAACGGCACTAGAGGCCGATACGATGGTGTGTCAGATGAAGTGTATGAAAGGGCCATAGCGCAATATCGCACTCCTCAGAGCACGAAAGTTATGCTGTAACGGGCAGAGTTACAGCATGCTATAGCGTGATAATTAGAACAATATTAGGATGGCTGCGGGCAACACATGTGAGCTTATACAGTAAGATGAAAGCTTCATTATCTTGACGACAGCCATGAATCACAGTAAATATATGACGATGATTGATTTTACATATATTATCCGCATAATAAGCGGCGCATGTTGTTGAACCCCGCGCGATGTTGGTTCCGGCATTTTATTTCCCATATCCGCAGTAAGCGGATTTTCCTTAAAGGCTTCCTATGCTTCTCAATCTCGTTCCCGCCATTGCCGGCCCCTCGGCGCCCGGTGTGCTTGACCTGATCGGCCATACGCCGCTGGTGAAGGTTAACCACCTGGATACCGGCCTGTGCACCCTGTACCTGAAGCTGGAAAACCAGAACCCGGCCGGCTCGATCAAGGACCGCATCGCGCTCTCGATGATCGAGGCGGCGGAGCGCGACGGCCTGCTGAAACCCGGCGGCACGCTGGTAGAGGCGACGGCAGGCAACACTGGCCTCGGCCTTGCGCTGGTCGCCAGCCAGAAGGGCTACAAGCTGACACTGGTGATTCCCGATAAAATGAGCCAGGAGAAGATTTTTCACCTCAAGGCGCTGGGGGCTGAAGTGGTGCTGACGCGCTCGGATGTCGGCAAGGGCCACCCCGAATATTACCAGGACATGGCCGAGCGCATTGCACGCGAAACGGGCGGCTTCTATGTAAATCAGTTCGAGAATCCCAACAACCCGGCGACGCATGAGCGCAGCACCGGGCCCGAAATCTGGACGCAGATGGATCAGCAGATCGATGCCTTCGTCTGCGGCGTCGGCTCCGGCGGCACGCTGACGGGCATGGGGCGTTACCTGCGCAAAGTATCGCCCAAAACCGAAATCATTCTGGCGGACCCGAAGGGCTCTATCCTCGCGCCGTTCGTCAATGAGGGCGTTACCATCGAGCCGGGCAGCTGGGTGGTGGAGGGGATTGGCGAGGATTTCATCCCCGCCAATTGCGACCTTTCCTTTGTATCGCAGGCCTATACGATTGCGGATGACGAGAGCATCACCACCGCGCGCGAGGTGCTGAAGCGCGAGGGCATCATCTGCGGCTCCTCCTCCGGCACGTTGATCGCGGCGGCGCTGCGCTATTGCCGCGCGCAGACCGTGCCTAAGCGCGTTGTCACCCTGGTATGCGACAGCGGTAATAAATACCTATCGAAAATGTTTAACGAGCATTGGTTGGACGATCATGGCTTCAGCCATCGCCCGCTGACGCACGATCTGCGCGACCTGATCGCGCGGCCCTATCGCAAGGGCAGTGCCATTACCACCGTACCGGGCGATACGCTGGCCGATGCCTACCGCAAAATGAAGCAGCACGATGTGTCGCAGCTGCCGGTGATGGTGAAAGAGAAAATTGAAGGCATCATCGATGAGACGGATATCCTGCTGGCCATCGCCGGCAATCCGGATGGGTTCACCATCAAGGTCGCGCAGGCGATGACGCGCAAGCTGATCACCGTGGATGTCAACACGCTGCCGCAGGATCTCGTCGGAACTTTCCAGAACGGCCTGGTGGCGATTGTGCTGGATGGCGCGGAATTCCTCGGCCTCATCACACCCATCGATCTCCTCAATTATTTACGCAAAAGGGTAGGGCACGCATGAGCCGACGTTCGAATAACCGCTGGGGTTTTGATACCCGCGCCATCCATGCCGAGCAGGAGTTCGATGGCAGCACGAATGCCGTGATTACGCCAATTTATGCCACCAGCACCTATGCGCAATCGGCGCCGGGTGTGCATCTGGGCTTCGATTATGCGCGCAGCCACAACCCGACGCGCTTTGCATACGAGCGTGCCGTTGCCAACCTTGAGGGCGGCACGGCGGGCTTTGCCTTTGCTTCCGGGTTAGCGGCGGCCAGTGCGGTGCTGGAAGTGTTGGAAACCGGCTCGCACGTGATTGCGATGCATGATCTTTATGGCGGCACCTATCGCTTGTTTGAGCGGGTGCGCAGGCATTCGGCGAATCTGGAATTCAGCTATATCGACCTTACCGAGCCTGCGAATCTTGAAGGCGCGATCCAGCCCAATAGCAAAATGTTATGGCTGGAAACGCCGACCAATCCGCTGCTGAAGCTGGTGGATATCGCCGCCGTTTCCGCCATTGCGCGCCGGCACGGGCTGATCGTGGTGGTGGATAATACTTTTGCCACGCCCTACCTCCAGCGGCCGCTGGAGCTGGGGGCGGATATCGTGGTGCATTCGGCCACCAAATATCTTAACGGCCATTCCGATATCATCGGCGGTATCGCGGTGACGAAGGATGCGGCGCTGGGTGAAAAGGTTGGTTTTTTACAAAATGCCACCGGCGGCATTGCCGGGCCGTTCGATAGTTTCCTCGCCCATCGCGGTGTGAAAACGCTGGGGCTGCGTATGGAGCGCCATTGCGCCAATGCGCAGGCGCTGGCCGGCTGGCTGGAGAAACACCCGGCTATCGAGCAAGTGATTTATCCCGGCCTGCCCAGCCATCCGCAGCATGCGCTGGCGAAGCAGCAGATGCGTGCCTATGGTGGCATGATCTCGGCTGTGGTGAAAGGCGGGCTGGAGGCCGCGAGCCGTGTGCTCACGCGCACGCAGGTCTTCACGCTGGCCGAAAGCCTCGGCGGTATTGAGAGCCTGATCGAGCATCCCGCGATCATGACCCATGCCACTATCCCTGCCGCCACGCGCCAGCGCATCGGTATCGAAGACGGGTTGATCCGCCTGTCGGTGGGCATTGAGGATATCGGCGATTTAATCGGCGATCTGGATCAGGCGTTGAAATTTTGAATACCGCGAATGCGGCTAGACATTGCCCAGTGGCCGGATTGGGGTGGTGCAGCACATGGATGCTGAACAGACCATAAAAAAGAAAAACATGTCGCGCACCAGATAGAGATAGACGAACCTGCGCTCAGCATTGGAGTAAGGGGACGAAATCGGCTATGCTCTCGGCCATGGCTCAGAGAACAGGCAGTGCTAATTTACCTTTGCATTATGGGCATGTGCCCCCATGGCTGGCAGACCGGATGACCCAGCTGGGTGCGGTCATGAGTCAGGCGATTGTTCACCATTATGGGCGCGATGAATTATTGCGACGGCTGGCGCACCCGTTCTGGTTCCAGTCTTTTGGCGCAGTGATGGGCATGGATTGGCATTCGTCGGGTATTACCACAAGTGTCATCGGTGCATTGAAACGCGGGCTGAACCCTTTATCGAAAGAGCTGGGCATCCATGTATGCGGCGGCAAAGGAAAATATTCACGCCAGACACCGCATGAGCTTGTAACCATCGGCAGCCGTGTTGGGTTCGATGGTCAGAATCTCGCACAGGCAAGCCGCTTGGTCGCCAAGGTCGATAGTGCCGCTATACAGGATGGGTTCGATTTGTATCTGCATGGTTTTATCGTTGCCGATGATGGGAAATGGGCTGTCATTCAGCAGGGGATGAACGGCGCGAATAAACAGGCGCGGCGGTACCATTGGCTTTCCGAGGGGCTGGACAGCTTTATCGATACGCCGCATGCTGCCATCGAGGGACAGCATCAGGGTGATATCATTAACCTTACCGATCAACGCGCCGGTGCTTCACGGTCTCGGCAGATCGATCTTTTAAAAACGTACTCTCCCGACAGAATCCTCGGAGAATTGGCAAAACTCGAGAAGCCTGCACAAAAAACAGCGGTGACGAAAAGCAGTCAGTTTTTACTGCCGCATCTTGAGATGCCGGCACATCATGATGTGCGCCCTGAGGATATTTCATCGCGGCGTTTACATGGCAATATCGCTGCCGCTATTGAGCAGGGGCCGGAAGATTTCTCGGAACTTCTTCTCACCCCCGGCGTTGGCGCGAGAACCGTGCGTGCGCTGGCGTTGGTGGCGGAAGTGGTGCATGGCGCTCCCCATCGCTTTTCGGATCCCGCACGCTTTTCCCTGGCGCATGGTGGCAAAGACCGACACCCATTCCCAGTCCCCATCAAGGTGTATGATGAAACCATACGGGTGCTAAAAGCGGCGGTGCAGAACGCAAAGCTGGGGCAAAGCGAAGCGCTGGGAGCCATCAAGCGCTTGGATGAGCAGGCGCGTAAACTCGAGCAGCATATCGTCGCAGGCCCCACGGCCGATGAAATGATCGCCCATGAGCGTGAGGTCTCATCTCAATACGGTGGCAGAAGCGTCTTCGGCATCGAGCAATGACAGCGCGCTTGAATCACAGCTCGCGCGTAAAGGGCTGTTAACGCGCGACAAGTTTTCCTCCATCAATCATCTGTAACGTAAGCGGCACTGACGGCGGCTTTAGTTTTCACACTGCGTCAGCTCTTTTCGGCTTATGGCGCTTTGCCAATACTGCCGACTTCCTCGTACTCTATGAAAGGCATCCTTATGAAAGCCCTATGCTGGCATGGCCAGGGCGATGTACGCATCGATACGGTGCCTGAGCCCAAAATTCTCGATGCGCGTGATGCCATCATCAAAATCACCACCACCGCCATCTGCGGCTCCGACTTGCATATTCTCGATGGCTACGTGCCTACTATGAAGTCAGGCGATGTGCTGGGCCACGAGTTCATGGGTGAAGTGGTGGCGTTGGGTAAAAATGTCAAAAACCTGAAGATCGGCGACCGTGTCGTGGTGCCGTTCACCATTGCTTGCGGTGAATGTTTCTTTTGCAAAAAAGGCCTCACCTCCTGTTGCGAACGTTCCAATCCCAGTGCCGATCAGGCGATCAAGGCGATGGGCCATTCGCCCTCCGGCCTATTCGGATATTCCCACATGCTTGGCGGCTTTCCTGGCGGCCAGGCTGAATATGTGCGTGTGCCCTTTGCCGATGTTGGCCCCTATAAAGTGCCGGATGGGTTGGACGACGAACAGGTGATCTTCCTCACCGATATTTTTCCGACCGGTTACATGGCCGCTGAGAATGCCGAGATTGAAAAAGGCGATACGGTCGCTATCTGGGGCTGCGGCCCGGTCGGCCAATTCGCCATTCAGAGCGCCTGGATGTTCGGTGCCGGCCGCGTCATCGCGATCGACCATGTGCCCGAGCGGCTGGCGCTCGCTGAAAAAGCCGGCAAGGCCGAGACCGTCGATTTCATGAAAGAGAAAGTCTACGATCGTTTGATGGAGATGACAGCCGGGCGCGGCCCCGATCGGGTGATCGATGCGGTGGGCACCGAGGCCTATCCGCACGGCTCGCTCGATGCGGTGCTCGACAAGGCGAAAACCCTCACCATGCTTGGCACTGACCGGCCGCATGTCATCCGTGAAGCGCTGCATTGCTGCCGCTGCGCGGGCACGCTCTCGGTACCCGGCGTCTACATGGGCTATATGGATAAATTTCCGATGGGCCCCTTTGTCGGCAAAGGCCTCACCATGAAATCCGGCCAGACGCATGTGCACCGCTATCTGCCGACGCTAATGAAAAAAATCGAGACCGGCGAGATCGACCCGTCTTTCATCATCACCCATCGCATCAAACTCGATGACGCGCCCGAGATGTACAGAACTTTCCGCGATAAAAAGGACGGCTGCATCAAGGTCGTCATCCATAACGACTAACCAGAGGAGATTATCATGGCTAAAGAAGAAACGAATCATCAAGGGAAACTGGCCGTTGTTACCGGCGCTTCGTCGGGCATCGGTTATGAACTGGCTGCCCAATTTGCCCAGCACGGGTTCGACCTGATTGTGTGTGCCGAGAATGACGGCATCTCGCAGGCCGCAGAAGATTTGCGGCAGCTCGGCACTAAGGTGCAGCCCGTGCAGGCCGATCTTGCCACCGCTGCCGGAGTGATGCAGTTCGTGCAAGCCGTGCGCGCAGATGGCCGCCCTGTTGCCTGCGCTGCCATTAATGCCGGCATCGGCGTCGACGGCCCCTTCGCTGAGAATGCGCTGGAGGATGAAATCACGCTGATCAACACCAACGTGATGGGCACCGTCTGCATCGCCAAGCATATCATTCAGGATATGACAGAGCGCGCGGAAGGCGGGAAAATCCTGTTTACCTCATCGGTGGCGTCACTGGCGGCCGGACCGTACATGGCTTGCTACAATGCTTCCAAGGCATTCATTCAGTCGTTTTCCGAAGCGCTGCATGTGGAGCTGAAGGATAAAGGCATCTCCGTCACCGCCCTGATGCCGGACGCAACCGATACCGAGTTCTTCGAACGTGCCGGCATGCTGGACACTAAAGTCGGCGCTGGCGATAAGGATGATCCAGCATTGGTTGCCAAGCGTGGCTACAACGCGTTGATGGAAGGCAAAGCTTCCGTCTTCGGCGGCTCGCTCAAACACCGCCTGCTAAATGCGGTGGAAGATTTGATTCCCGAGCAGGTCAAAGCCAAGCAATACGCCAAAGCCGCCAAGCCTGGCTCCGCCGCGGAAGATAGTGCGAAGAAAAAGAAAGTATCCTAGGTTTGATGCTCAATAGCGTTTACACCGTTCGCAGCGACAAATCGAAAACTTTCTGAATGGCGGCGAAGTACATAGGGCGATATTTCTTCACCGCCCGCGCTCCAATCAGGCTCCTACCGGATTCCGGACCTTCCTACGACAGGGATTCTTTGAGACGGTACCCAATTCCTGTTTCGGTAATGATGAACCGAGGATTGAGTGCATCATCACCCAGCTTCTGGCGAAGGTGCTGCATGTAGATGCGCAGATAATGACCCTGCTCGCTACCGCGCTTGCCCCAGACTTCGCGGAGCAGCTGGCCGTGGGTGATCACTTTGCCGGCCTGTTGCACCAGGGTGCTGAGGAGCTTGTATTCGGTGGGGGTGAGGCGCACTTCCTGGCCATCGACGGTGACGATGCGCTTCTCGCGATCTACCCGCAGGCCGTTGCTTTGGAATTGGTCGGTGGAAGCGTCCTTGCCCTGGCGGGCGTGGCGAAGGGCGACTTTGATGCGCGCCAGCAGTTCGGCAGCGCCGAAGGGCTTGGTGAGGTAGTCGTCGGCACCTGCTTCGAGCGCATCGACTTTGGCTTGTTCGAAACCGCGCGCGGAGAGGACGATGACGGGCAGGCTATTCCAGCTGCGCAGGGCTTTTAGGATATCAGTGCCATCCTTATCGGGCAGGCCAAGGTCGAGGATGAGTAGATCGGGCGGATGTACGCCTAACAGCTTCTCGCCTTCTGCGGCAGTGGCAGCCTCGCTGATGTCATAATCCTGGTTCTCCAGGGTCGAGCGCAGGAAGCGCCGAATCTGCGGCTCGTCATCGATAATGAGCAACCTGGCCTTATGCATCGGCATCGGATGCTCCTAGTGTGATATCGGCAATGGGAAGGGTGAAGCTGAAACGCGCACCGCCCACTTCGCGATTGCGGGCTGCGATGGTGCCTCCATGCGCTTGCACGATGGCACGGCAGATGGTGAGGCCGAGCCCAGCGCCGTAGGTCTTCAATTGCGTGGCAAAGCTGGTGAACTTGTCGAAGATATGTTGCTCCTGATCCTGTGGAATGCCGGGACCGTTATCTTCCACTGCCAGCTCCACCCACTTCTCCGAGATGCGTTTTGCACTGATGGTAATGTGACTGCCAGAAGGGGTATATTTCGAGGCATTCTCTAGCAGGTTGATCAGCACCTGCTCCACCAGCAGCCCATCAACCCAGACAGCAGGCAAATTATCTTCCAGTTTCGTGTCGATACGGTGCTGCTTCAGCGGACCGCCCGTCTGCTTGATGGCATTGCCTACCAGTTCCGGTGCGAAATAATAGTCACGCTTCAGTTTCACCTCACCAGCCTCTAGCCTGGTGACATCCAACAGGTTGCTGACGACGCGTTCCAGCCGCGCTACTTCATCATGCGCCGAGGTGAGCAGTTCGCGCCGGGTCGTTTCATCGGTGCGGTCATCATCAAGCAGAAGGCTGCTGATAACACCCTTGATGGAGGCCAATGGTGTACGCAGGTCGTGCGACACAGAACTGAGCAGGGCATTGCGCAGTTTCTCGCTTTCCGCTTCGATCTTGCGGGTTTCGGCGACCAAGGAAACATTCACCCGTTCCAACGCGGATGCTGCTAGCGCGCCGAATGTATCGATCATATCCTTTTCCTCAGGATTGAGGATATGGCCAGATTCGCGGGGGATGAGGCCAAGCACACCGAACGTGCCGGAGGAACCCCGCAGTGGCACGAAATAGCCGCGTGCGCTAGGCATGGTGGTGGTGCCAAGGCCAGCCGGCTGGCCTTGGTTATATACCCAGCGGATGACGACTTCTTCCTTCACGCCGGCTTGCACTGCGCCGGGCGTTACTGTCTCCAAATCACCGTGCGCACCCGGGAAGAAGATAAGGGCGGTGCCATCCAGTGCCTGCTCCAGACGGCGGGTGATGACCTTCACCAGTTCATCCCGCTGGCGGGTATTCGCCATCTCTTGCGACATCGCATAGAGCTCTGCCGTGTTGCGTTCCTTGCGGCGGAAGAAGCGGCTTTGTGCTTGCAGGTTCGAGGTTTGCAGCGAGGCGAAGAAGCCGGTTACCAGCAGCAGACCGAGTGTGACCACATCGTTATAGCTATTCACGGTGAGCGAATAATAGGGCTGCACGAAGAAGAAGTTGAAGCAGATGAAGGAGAGCATGCTGGTCGCGGTGGAGACCGCCCAGCCAAAGCGCGCCGCCAGCATGATGACCGCCAGCAGATAGAGCAAGATGACGTTTTCGCTATTGAAGGACTGACGGATGAGCATGCCCAGGGCGGTGGTGAGTGCGGTGAGCAGTATGCCCAGCGCATAGCCGCGCCATTGGCGCAGCGGCGGCTTGAGTTCCTGATAGGAGAGGGGATCGGCATGCTCCTGTCCGCTGACGATATAGACATCGATGCGGTCGCTGCGGCGGATCAGTTCGCTGGCCAGGGACCCCTGCAGTAATTCGCGCCACGCGGCCTTGGGGGGCTTGCCGGTCACGATCTTGGTGATGCCTTTGCTATGCGCATAAGTGACGATGGCGGTGGCGGCGTCTTCACCCTGCAGCAGTTCCGTCTTGCCGCCCATCTCCTCGGCCAGTCGGAGGTTACGCTCCAGCTTCAACCGTGCCGCATGCCCCAGCCGGTAATGGCGTGCGTTCTCGACGTAAAGGGCTACCCACGAGGCGCGCAATGCATCAGCCATGCGTTTGGTAGTGCGTAGCAATTTGGGTGTGAGTTCGCCCGGGCCAATGCATACGGCCACCCGGTCGTTGGCTCGGCGCAGCAGATCATTCTGCTCGGTATGGGAGTCCAGCCGTTCGGCGACGCGTCGGAGCGCCAGTTCACGCAGAGCCAGCAAATTCTCGCGCTTGAAAAAGTTCTCGGCCGCGCGCTTGCGGCCCATGTCGGTGACGTAAACCTTACCCTCGCGTAGCCGTTCCAATAGATCGTCGGAGGGCAGATCAACCAGCGACACTTCATCGGCGCTATCGAACACATTGTCCGGTACCGTCTCACGCACCCGAATGCCGGTAATGCGCGCTACGATATCATTCAGGCTTTCGACATGCTGCACGTTGAGGGTGGTATAAACATCGATGCCCGCATCCAATAGCTCAGCAATATCCATCCAGCGTTTGGGATGGCGCGATCCTGGGGCGTTGGTATGCGCCAGCTCATCAACGAGGATGAGTTCGGGCTTTTCCTTCAACGCAGCATCGAGGTCGAACTCCTGCAGGTCTACGCCGCGATGCTCAATAACGATGCGCGACAATTGCGCTAATCCCTGTAGCAATGCTTCCGTCTCGGCTCGTCTATGGGTCTCGACAAGGCCGGCAACTACCCGCACCCCATCCTCTTTCTTTTCTTGGGCGGCGGATAGCATCGCGTAGGTTTTTCCTACCCCCGCACAAGCCCCGAAGAAGATTTTGAGCCGACCCCGCCGGTTCGCTGCATATTCCTGCATCGTTTTAAGGAGTGCATCCGGATTGGGACGGGTATCGATCATTGCTGCATATATCTGCTTCTCTGAAAGGAATTACAACTTACCATCGAGGGCCAGGTTCAACTCCAGCACATGCACGCGCGGTTCACCCAGCAGGCCGAACTGGCGGCCTTGCGTGTGTTTTGCCACCATGGCGCGCACCTTATCGGCCGACCAGCCGCGCGTCTGCGCTACCCGCGCCACTTGATATTCCGCCGCCTCGGGGCTGATGTCGGGATCAAGCCCACTACCTGAGGCGGTCACCAGATCAATCGGCACCGGCCCTCGGCCACCTAATGCCGTGACGCGCGCTTGGGCTGCGTCCAGCAGGGCGGGATTGTTGCTGCCATAGTTAGTGCCGCTGGATGAGGCCGCATTATAAGCAGGTGTTGTACCTGAGAGACGGCCCCAAAAATATTGCGGCTGGGTAAAATTCTGGCCGATGAGGGCAGAGCCTAGTGGCTTCCCGTCGCGGCCATGCATCAGGCTGCCTTGGGCCTGCTGGACGAACAGGGCGTTGGCCATGCCGGTGGCGAAGAGGGGATAGAGGCCGCCAAATAGCAGGCTGAACAGCAGAAGTGAAACGATGGTGGAGCGAAGTTGGTTCATGAGGTCCTCTTAAGCGATGCCGATAAGGTGAAGCGCCATATCGATGGCCTTGATGCCGATAAACGGTACGATAATGCCGCCCAGCCCATAGACCAGCGCATGGTGGCGCAAGGCTGCCTCAGCACCGACGGGGCGATACTTCACGCCCTTCAGCGCTAGGGGGATGAGCGCCACGATTACCAGCGCATTGAAGATAACTGCCGATAGGATGGCGCTCTCGGACGTACCCAGCCCCATGATGTCGAGCTGCTTCAGCGCAGGATAGGTGCTGGCGAAGGCGAACGGGATAATAGCGAAATATTTGGCGATGTCGTTGGCGATGGAGAAGGTGGTCAGCGCCCCGCGCGTCATCAGCAGTTGTTTGCCGATCTCGACGATCTCGATCAGCTTGGTGGGGTCGGAATCCAAGTCCACCATGTTGCCAGCCTCCTTGGCGGCCTGGGTGCCGGAGTTCATCACTACCGCCACATCGGACTGGGCGAGGGCAGGGGCATCGTTGGTGCCATCGCCTACCATGGCCACCATCTCGCCGTTCTTCTGCTTCTCGCGGATGAGTTTGAGTTTATCTTCCGGCGTTGCCTCGGCGAGGAAATCATCCACCCCGGCCTCTGCAGCAATTGCCGCAGCGGTGAGGGGGTTGTCGCCGGTAATCATGAGGCTTTTGATACCCATCCGGCGCAGCGCGGCCAGGCGCAGCTTGATGTTCTGCTTCACAATGTCCTTCAGGTGGATGACGCCCAACGTGCGGTTATTTTCAGCCACGATCAGTGGCGTGCCGCCCGTTTTGGCGATCTGTTCGGCTTGCTGGCGCACATGGCTATCCATCCCGGCACCCAGGCTTTGCAGGTGCTTGGCGATGGCATCCAGCGAGCCTTTCAGCACCTGCCGGTGCGCCTGCTTAATGCCGCTTAGACGCGTTTGCGCAGTGAAGGGAATCACCTCGGCATTCAGTTTTGTCGCGTCGCTTGGCGGGATATGATGTTCCGTATGCGCCAGCGTTACGATGCTGCGGCCTTCCGGCGTTTCATCGGCCAAAGAGGATTGTTCGGCTGCTAGCGCCAGCTCGATCACCGTCACACCGTGTGCGGGCAGGAAGGCTACTGCTTGACGGTTTCCGTATGTGATGGTGCCGGTCTTATCAAGCAGTAGCACATTGACATCGCCTGCGGCCTCTACTGCCCGGCCGGACATGGCGATGACATTCGCTTTCATCAGCCGGCTCATGCCGGCGATACCGATGGCGGATAGCAGCCCCCCGATCGTAGTCGGGGCCAGGCAAACCAGTAGTGCCACCAGCACTGTAACCGTCACCACTTCGCCTGAGCCGGATTGATGCACGCCGAACATGGAGAAAGGTAATAACGACACGGTAACGATCAGAAAGATGAGTGTCAGCGCGGCCAGCAGGATGGAGAGGGCAATTTCATTCGGCGTCTTCTGGCGCTTGGCGCCTTCCACGAGGTTGATCATTTTGTCGATGAACATTTCGCCGGGATTGGCGCTGATGCGGATAACCAGCCAGTCGGAAAGCAGGCGCGTACCACCCGTCACCGAGTCGCGGTCGCCGCCCGATTCGCGGATGACTGGGGCTGACTCGCCGGTGATGGCGCTTTCATCGACCGAGGCAATGCCTTCCACTACCTGACCATCGCCGGGAACGAAATCGCCCGCTTCAACGAGGATGAGGTCATTGATGCGCAGCTCAGTTGAAGCCACCGATTTATATTTGCTGCGGTCATCCATGCGGATGAGTTTTTTCGCCATCGTATCGCGGCGTGAGGATTTGAGATGTTCCGCCTGCGCCTTGCCGCGCCCTTCCGCCATGCTCTCGGCGAAGTTGGCGAACAGCACCGTGAACCACAGCCATAGCGAGATAGCGAGGATAAACCAGCCCGGCTCGGTAGTGGGGTGCACGAGGCTGCGCAGCCAGAATAGCGTAGTGAGCATGCTGCCGATATAGACAACGAACATCACCGGGTTGCGCAGTTGTGTACGCGGGTCGAGCTTGCGCAACGAGGCGATAATCGCAGTTTTGATGACTGCCGGATCGGTCGGCGAGAAGGCGATGGTGTTGTTCATGTTATTTCCCCGAGATCATGGTGAGGTGCTCTGCCACTGGCCCCAAGGCCAAGGCCGGTACAAAGGTCAGTACGCCGACAAGAATGACGGAGCCAACCAGGAAGAAGATGAAGAGCGGCTTGTGCGTCGGCAGCGTGCCATTGGAGACTGGTACAGGCTGCTTGGCCGCCATCGAACCTGCGATAGCCAGCACCGGAACGATGATCCAGAAACGCCCGATCAGCATGGCGATGGCCAGCAGCGTGTCATAAAAGGGCGTGTTCGCCGTGAGGCCCCCGAAGGCGCTGCCGTTGTTGTTGCCGGCCGAGCTGATGGCGTAGAGGATTTCTGAGAAACCTTGTGCGCCGGGATTAAGGATACCCGCACGCCCGGCTTTGGTGAGCACCGCCAATGCCGTGCTAAACAGCACCGTGACCGGCATCACGAGAATGGCGACGGAAGCCATCTTGATCTCGAATGCCCCAATCTTCTTACCGAGATATTCCGGCGTACGGCCGACCATCAGCCCGGCGATGAACACGGTGATGATGACGAACACCAGCATGCCATAAAGGCCCGAACCGACGCCGCCATAGATCACCTCACCGAACTGGATGAGCACCAGCGGTACCAATCCACCCAACGGCGTGAAAGAATCATGCATCGCATTCACCGAGCCGTTGGAAGCGGCAGTAGTGGCTGCAGCCCAGAGCGCCGAGTTGTCGATACCAAAGCGGCTTTCCTTGCCCTCCATATTGCCAGTATGGGTGACGCCCAACGCCTCCAGCTTCGGATTGCCGTGATTTTCCTGCGCCACGCAAAAGAAGGTGAGAGGGATGAAGATAATGGTCATCGCCGCGAACACCGCCCAGCCTTGCCGCCGGTCGCCGATCATGGCGCCGAAAGTATAGCACAGCGCGGCGGGGATCAGCAGGATGGCCAGCATCTCGAGGAAGTTGGAGAAGGGTGTCGGGTTCTCGAACGGATGCGCCGAGTTGGCATTGAAGAATCCACCCCCATTGGTGCCGATTTGCTTGATGGCGATCTGCGAGGCCGCGGGGCCGACGGCGACGGTTTGCTCTGTCACCGTCTGTGCAGGGGTGGTGATGGCACCGCTGGCGTCTTTCGCCGCATCCACTTGCTGTGCTTCCACCAGAGGCACACTCACATAGGTTGAAAAGGTCTGTACCACACCCTGGCCTTGTAGCAACGCCGTATAGAGGAGGCATAGCGGCAGCAAGATATAGAGATTGCCGCGCAGCAGATCGACCCAGAAATTGCCGATGGTTTTGCCGTTCTTGCTGGCCAGCCCCCGGATCAGCGCAACCACGATGGCCATGCCAACCGCAGCAGAAAGGAAGTTCTGCACCGTCAGGCCAAAAAACTGGCTGAAGTAACTCAGCGTCGTTTCTCCGCCATAGGATTGCCAGTTGGTGTTGGTGACGAAGCTGACGGCAGTATTGAATGCCAGGTGCGGCGTCAGGTCGGGCATCGCCATCGGGTTCCATGGAAGGTGCGATTGCCAGCGCAGAATACTGTAGAGCACTACCAGCCCGCCGATGCTGAAGGCCAGCACGGCAGCGGTGTATTCTTTCCACGTCATCTCGTGGGCATGGTCAACACCGCAGAGACGATGGAAGCAGCGCTCGACCCCGCTGAGGCAATCCACCTGGCCCTGATAGACCCGCGCCATATAGGCACCGAGGGGTTTTACACATGCCAGCAGCACTGCCAGGTAAAGCAGGATCTGCAGCGTTCCATTATCGATATTCATGGGAACATCTCCGGTTTGAGCAGGGCGACGAAAAGGTAAAGGAGAAGCAGGGCGGCACAGATGCCGCTAAGGGCTAGGAGCACATCCATGTCATGCCCCCAAGCGGTCGAATAACCGCACCATGCCCCAGGTCAGGCCGAAAAAGCCGACGCCGAGAAGTAGATAGACGAAATCCATAGGTCACTCCGTTGAGTCACCTAGAGCCTATCGGGTCGGATGTAGCGAAAGTGTAAAAATATCGGCGTTGTGGCCCAGGTAGTATAAATATTTGCTAAGCCATTGTGTTCTTAATTTTATCTTAATGCTTCGCCTGTAGACTCCCAAGTTCAAATCTAGGCTGAAGTATCATGGGTAACGATTCTGAACATAGTGGTGTCCCAGCTAAGAAGCCGTTGCCAGATCCGGCAACGCAGCAGGCGATGGATTATGCGAAACAAGTGGCGAAGCTATATAATAGCGCCGCTGGCCCGCAAAAAAAGAAAGACCAGCTAGAGGCAGCGCAAGCCTACGAGGATCATCCCAAGAATACGACTACAGCAAAGATCTTCCGCCGAATTTTCGAGGACACTACGGGGGTGGATCTGGACACGGGCGAAAAACTGGCGCGGGCACGGAAGCCGATGACATGGTTTTACTCGAGAGGGCGACGCTATGAGGTCAACGAATTATCCAATGATCCAGGTCCGGCCGCAAAAGATTCGGAGACCTATCTTTTCGATTGGTATCGCGGTGCCACGCAGCGAAAAAAGCAGGTGCTGCGCACGAAATATGGCGACAATATCCCCAAAGATGCTCCCGATGTGAAAGAGTATAACGATAAGGTGGCGCAGTTCCAAAGTAAGTTTCGTGGCGAAAGGGATCTTCTGAAAGAGCTCGATCCCGATGAGTTGACGCTCACCAAACCCACACCGCCCAAAGTGCTGAAATACCTGCAGGTGGAGCCATCGCCATTCCAGGCTGCACTGGAGGCACTGAAAAACAAAAAAGCGAACATCGATGCCATGTCGACCAATACGCCCGAGGGGCTTCAGGCAAGAAAGGCAGCGGCCGTTCAGTATACCCGCGATAAAACGCACCTGAAGAACACGAATGTGAAGGAATATAACGAATACGTTCGCATCAATCCCGATGCGCTTGACCTGACGCCCGTTGTCCGGCAGGCGGCAGCCCAGCGCGTTACTGCTGTGCCTCCGCCGACAGGACCTGCCCCACCTTCCAGGGGGAGTGGGCCTGCAGGCGTCTCCAATCCGGCCACGCCCGGCGGTTTACGCGGACCGCAGAAGCCGGTTATGGCGCCGCATACCGATCAGGGTAATGGAGGGCTTGCTCCCGGCAGCCCTGCCAGCAAAGAAGCGGCAAGGCAAGAGGCCGAAACCGCTGCAAGAGCCTATAACGATGCTGCGCAAGACGGCCAGCAAAACACGAAGTTAAAATCTGCGCGCGAGCAATATTGGGCCAAGGTGGATGCCGGCAAGCAGGCGGAGGCGGACGAATTTGCCCGCACTTTTAATAAAAGCATCCAAGGCACCACCCCTGGCGTCGATATTGTCAAAATGGGCCGCCTCAGCCCACCGCCGCTGCGACCCCCTGCGCCGCCCCCGTCCGTGCCGCAAGTACCCGTCTCACAACCGACGGTGCAAAGTAATGCCAGTAACGCCTCTGAAAACCCCATTGGCGATAATGCGACGCGCGGGCCGCGAAAGGCTTCTCCCGGAACCCGAATGACTGCCGATTCCGCCGCCCAGCGGATGAACGACCTGACGGGCGCTGCGCAACGTGCAAAAACGGCGCGCGATGCTGCAAAGGCGAACCTCGCCACGGTAGAGGAAAAATATTATGCCTCTCAAGCCAGCGAAGCGGATGTTACTGCGGCGCAAGCCAGGCTGAACCAAGCCCAGAATAACTACCGTATGGCGGCAAACGATTTTAACAGCTACAAGCGCTATATACCGCCGGAACTCCTGCAGGACCCGAAGATTCGGGCCGCATTCGATCATTTTAATACAGCAGCGAGCAGTTCGCGAACGTTGACTGCCGAATCGGCTTCGCAACAGGTGGATACGTTAACGCAGACTGTCATTCGTAGAAAAGCCGTTCGCGCTGCCGCCGAAGAGGCCGTAACCAGCGCTGAAAGACAATACGATAAAACACCTACGCCGGAGGCCAAAGCGGCCGTGGAAGCAGCAAAGGAAAAACTCGCGCGTGCCAACGAAGGGGTCAGAACCGCCGGCAATGATTTTTCTGCACTCAAACAAATGGTGCGTGCCACCAAAAACCCAAGCATTGTCGATGCCCTCAGACCGAAATTCGACCATTATGACGAGGTGGCGGGCAGTGGTAGAAAAGGCGCTGTCCAGATCACTTCCTATACAGAAGCGGATGCGCCGGCGCGACTGGAAATGGCCAGAAAAGAAATCGCCAAACGCCGCGATACGTATGCCGGTGACGTTGCCGATGTCCAGAAAAAGCAAAAAGCGCTGGAGGACATGCAGGCCATGCAAAAAGCCGGCACGCGCGATGGAAAAGATGTCGCATGGGCACGGCAGAATCTCATGGCCGCCAAAGAAAAAGCGCTGCTCAGCAAAAGAAATGCGGATAATTATCTAACCAGCCTGAAAAATGACCCGACTATTTATAACCAGGTCGGGTCTGCCGCGCAGACAGACCTGGATACTATTACCAGCACTAAACCCGGCGCCAAGACCGCCGGTGCGCCAGGAAACGGCAATGGCAACGGAAGCGGCACGAGTTCTGCGCGGGTTGCCGATGCTTCAGATGGCAGCACCGTGCGATCGGTGAAATTCGGTAAGCCGCAAGGAGGAACGGTGGCTCTGAACAGCCCATCGGCAAGCATACCCGGTGGGGCTGGAAATTCAGGTTCGGGCGGCGGCCCGGATGACGATCACGATAACAAAAAAGATAAATCCACCACCTCCCGGCCTGCGCCGACCACCGATCCCTCGGAGATTAAGGATTTGCACCTGCGCGCTCAGGTAAAGGCAGATGTAAAGGCGCTGCGCCGTGGAAAAATGAAAGATGCGGATATTGTCGATGCGTGGGAACACCTTGAGGAAGAGCGGGTGGATCTGGAACACTCACTCAAATCTCCGCCGTCAGACCAAACGCCCGAAGAGCGCGCGGCGAAAGAAGCTGCCCTCAAGGATATTCAAACCGCACGCCGGGTTTTCTTTGAAAATGTTCCACCCGATGCGCGTCAGCGCATCGGCAAAGAAGGTGCTGAGTATCTTGACGAATTGAGCGACAAGGCGCTCCAGCGCCTTAGCGATTCCGATCTTAGCCAGGCTGAGCGCGAGCGATTAGCGGCGGCGCGAAATAATTTGGTTACGCAGAGCAATCATATCCGCGCCGGCAATTGGCTGGGGGATGAGCAGGAAACCGCAGTGCCCCCGTTGCGCACGCTAAGCGCCGATGCCAGTGCCGATATGGTGAAACACCGGTTCGCCCGGCAATTTATCGATGACGATCGCATGCTCAACGATTCGTCGGTTGACCCGCGCACCCGCGCCAAGCACATGGCGGCTCGAAAAATCGAATATCAGCGCATGCAGAAACAATTCGAGGCAATGGCGGCAGACCCCAGCCTTCCCAAGGCCGAACGCGATGCCAGCACCAATGCTGCCAAAGCATTGCGCATGCTGCAGCAGAGCATGAACGAGAATGCACCTCCGGATGTGCTGCATCGTTTATTCAAAGTGACACAGGAAGCCACGGGTTCGCTAATCGATACCACACACAAAAACATGGAAGCGCAGTATAGCCGCTCCCGCGATAAGTCGCTCACCGAGGGTGAACGGGCCGAGGCGGGCAAGCAGGCACAGGCACTGCAGGGCGAGCTGACCGATCTGAAGGAAATGTACCGCAGCCAGACGCCGTCGGATGATTTTCTGGACCGGCTGATGGCTGATGGCGGCGGAACCGATGGCCCGGGAATTGGTAATGGCATGGCCCGTACCGCGACCGTTTCCGGTACTGACACCGCTATTGCCGGCGGTGGGACTGCGGTAGCCACTACGACAACAACGGTCGATACTGGCAAAGCAGCCACGTTATTGCGAGGTGGTGGTAGTGTTGCATTGGAGCATTTGACCGTGCTGGGGATTCCGTTTGCGGCGGATGATGTGAAGAAGGGGACGTATTACCAGTTTGAGAACGCAAATGCGAATGCGCGTCTGCAGCATGCGAAGCAGATGGCGGCAGATGCGCATGCGCGGGCGCAGAAAGCGGAAGTGGCGGCAGAGACGGCGGAGAAGTCGCACGCGGCGGATGCGGCGGAGCTGCGCGAGAAAGCGGAGCGGCTGAAGCATGATGCGACCTCGGCAGATGGGCTGGTAAACGAGATCCGCGGCTGGAAGGACAAGGTGATCGCGGCGCATACGGCGGAGGACCGGGCGCATGCGGCGGATAAGAAGCTGAGCGATTTGCAGCAGGCAGTGAACGCGACGATGGCGTCGCAGCGGCGGCAGGTGCCGGATACGCCGGAGCTGATTGCGGCGCGGAAAGCGGCGGCACAGGCAGACGCGGAAGCGGCGCAGCTGCGCGGGGATGAACATAACACGGCGGTGTCGATCCAGAATCATCTGGACGGCGGGCTGGGTGCGCAGGTGAATGGGGCGTACGATGCGCTTTTCAGGAAGGGCGGGCTGATCGACCAGGCCCATGCAGCGGACAAGGCGTATGACACGGCGAAGAAAGAGTTCGATCCCCTGGGTAAATACGGCTGGATGAGCACGGCGTCGGAAGCCGAGAAAGCCCAGGCGCAGGCCCACCTGCAGGCGCTGCATCTTGCCAAGCTCAAGGCGGATGGTGCGCGCGATGTTGCCGCCGCGAAATACGACGAGCTGCAGGCGGCCTATTACGACCAGTACCAGGTGCTGTCGAACGACCCGAAAGACAAGCATAATGCGAAAAAACTGCGGGATGATGCGGAAAAATATCGCACCGCTTCGCGCGACGAGCTGACGCAGGCCGCGGTCATGGCGGGGCAGGTGGGCACGTATGGCAAGCTGGCGGAAGCGACGGCCAACCTTGAGGCCGACCGGCAATTGCTGGCGCAGGAGCAGACCAGCCTTCAGCAGGCGGAGGCAATGCTGCAGCAGAAACAGCAGGAGATGGAAAGCGCGCGCGCCAAGGACTCGGATACCCTGGGTGACGGCAAGGACAACTGGGGCGCGGGTTGGAACGGCGTGAGCTTCGAAGAGCTGGCCAAGCATTATGCGTTGGCGCATATGGATGCCGATGACGCGCAGGAGATCGTGAATATCCTGCAGCCGCTGATGACGGAGCGGGCGCAGATGGTGAAAGCCGATCAGCTGGATGTCGACGCGCTGAAAAAGCTGCTCGATGCGCAGAAGCATGGCGACAGAAAGGCGTCGGCCGCGGCGCAGCACACGGTGACGACTGTCGAGCAGCTGCTGCAGACGGAACGCGGTAACATGCAGAAAGCGGAAGCGCCTTACAGCCACCTGGTCGACCTGCAGAACGCGTATGCAATGGCGAAGGGAATCTTCCTGGCCGAGCAGGCGGTCGACCCCAAGGGCAGCGCGCACCCCGATGCCAATGACGCCGCCCTGGTTGCCAAGGCTTGGGAGTATTACAAGTTCGCCTATGATCATCCCTACGACCTGCGCAAACCGGATGAGATCGCCAAGGATAATGCGCTGCTGCAGAAACAGGCGGATGCGCGTGCCAAGGAAATCGATAAGCTGATGAAGGATGCGCGCAACCATCCCGATGCGCTCGACCTGCAGGAAGCCGCCGAGAAAGCAAAAAAGGCGGCCGAGGAGCGCCATACGCAGGAGGCGCTGGCCGAAGACGACCGCAAGATGCAGAGCGACTCCGACTGGAACGCGATGCTGGTCCGATATGGGCTGGATAATATCAGCTTCGGGCCGGCTGACAATCAGGGCGACAATAACGCGCCCGCTGCGCCTGCAGGCGGCCAGCCGGCGCCTCAAGGTGCTGCACCTGCCACCGGCCAGCCGGCGGCACCCGCGGGCGGTGGCAAGCCGGCACCCCACGGCGCGCCCGCCGGTGGCGGTGCGGCTGGGGGTGGCAATCCAGCCGCGAGCAGCCACGCCACCGTCGTACAGGATCGCGTCGAGCTCGACCCCAATCCGCAGTTAGACAACACGCCGGGCATCGATAAGCTGCTCTCGATGATGGTCCGGCCGCAGGAGGATGACGGCGGCTTCCAGAAGCTCGAGGCCCAACAGCCGAAACAGCCCAAACTCAGCCAGCGCTGGCCCGACCTGAACCATCTTTTCCAACCGCGGCCTATGCCACACTCTGCGCCGGCGCCAGTGCCCCATGGCCCGCATGGCGAGACTATCATGCACTTCCTGACGCACGGCAAGGACAGCTACGGCTATTACGGTATCGACAGCAAGCCCGATACGCACGGCAACAACCATCTGCGTTTCTTTAACACCGACCAGAACGGCAAGGCAATCGACCACTCCAAAGACCGTTCCGATGCCGGTAGCATCACCCCGTCTCATACCCCCATGAAATCAAACCCCAATGATACGCAATTAGGTTGAGGGGGAGCGCGAATGAACCCGTGCCCGATGACATCTGAGAACCTCATGGTCTGTGCGCCGGAGCGGCATTAAAGCTTCGCAGTAGGGTTAATGAAAAATAAAGGTTTTATCGGTAACCTGACTAGGTAACCGGCGGGAATGATGACTGAAAATTCACCAAAAGATGGCGCGAGCGGCCCCAGCACTGCTGGCAAGCTCGACCAGTATACGCAGCTGGGGCAGGAAGCTGGCCGCGCCTATAATACGTCTGTTCTATACAGTGATGGCAAGGCAGGCAGCCTGCGAAGCAAGCACACCGACATTTACAACCAGATCCGGCAAAAAGAGCTTGCCGGCGACCCGGACACCCCTAAAGGTTCGGCCGATGCCTATGCCGCAGCCTATAAGAACTATGTCGGAGACCATGACGACCTCACGAAGCGGGCACCGAATACGCCAACGCCGCCACGCCGTAGTTATGCTCCGCCAAATGATTCCAAGCCCGCTTCATCGGGGCAAGATAAGCCTCCCGAACCGCCAGTGCAGAAGGCTGACAGTAGCAGCGCGGTTGCGGACACCAATACGGATGCCGAGGTTAATGATGCGCCGCCGCAACCGGTAAAAACCGCCCCAACGCCAGCACCGAAGCCAGCGTCGCCGGTGCAGGCGACTGCCGACCAGGGACTTCAGCGAAAAAGCGGGCCGCTGACGGCTTCCGATATCGACGGTATGTCCGACGACTATATCGGGGCTCTGGGTAAGCAATTGCGCCAGGAGTGCAATACAGGCAGATCAAAGAGTGCGGCTTATTCAGATTATGTCCGGATGTATAATGACCTGTCGCGCTTGAGCAAGAAGAAAGCGTTGGCATTTAAAAAGGCCTTTTTCGCTGACGACAAAGCAGCCGCCGAAGAAACAGCGCCGGCGCCTCAATCTGAGCAGCCCACATCCTCTAACAAACCGGAAACTCAGACGGATGCGTCCGCACCGCCTGCGCCGACATCCGAGCCAGAAAAAGCAGCAGCAGAATCGGCACCTCCGCCAGAGGATTTCGAAGCGCGTGCCAAGCGGTTTGGCGAAATATGGCAAAAAGCAAAGAAAGCACGCGATGCGGCGTATGCGAGGCCAGGGGGAACTGCGGAGGCAAATGCACAGCAGAACATTATGGATCGGGCGCTGTACGACCTGCTTGATCCGGATGGTAATATTGCACATCCAGCGAATGGTGCGAGCCATACGCACCAATCCGATGCGGTTCGAGAAAAAGAACCTGCCCGGAAAGCGCCGTCTGCCGCTGAAACGCAGGGCCGGCAACAGGCCGTAACGCTGCAGAAATCCTACGATCATGGGTTGGCATATGAACGGCAGGCGAAACTGGTGGATGATCGGGCGAGAACCATCAATGCCATGCCCGCCGGGCCGGAGAAGGATGCCGCGCTCAAGAACCTCAGGCAGGATATAAGAACGTATTACGACCATTGGGTGGCCGAGCAGGCCGATATTGAAGCGGAAGGCAAGGGAGTGGGCCTGGCCACCAAAGATATTGGCCGGGCGATCGGCCAGGGGAAGAATGCGGGATGGGAAGAAAGGGTGCGCAGCCCGACGGCGGGTAATTTGCCACCGGCTGGAAAGGGCGGTGCCAGGGCGCCTGCCGGCGAAGCGGCTGCGGAAGGCAGCGCCGGGTTGCCCGGTGGCGAAGCGGCCGCAGATGGCGGTTTCCTGACCATGGGGGCGATGGAACTGGCGGAAAAGGCAGACGATAACAACGATCGTTTATACGACGCCGCCAGCGACAAGCTGACACTGGAACATTTAAAAGCCGAGGCGCAGGAGAACCAGGAAAACGACGAGAACGAGCTGGCCGCCGCACAGAAAGATCAGCGCGATGCACAGACCGCCATCGATAAAGACCCGCATGACAGTTATGCGCAGCTGGCGCTCCGCTCGGCGAGTGAGCGCGCCTACGTGGCGCAGATCAAGCTGACCCGCGATAAGGAAATTGCCCGCACGTGGAAAGAGGGGGCGGATAAGGGGATAGTCGATTCGCTCACCCATTCGGCGGACGATGCAGCCGAACAGGCCCAGAACTCACGGGTTATGGCCGAACAGGAGTTACCCGGCAGCAAGCACGATGATAAGCTGACCTATAAAACGCTCAAATCCCGCATTCAGAATGGCTATGGCGACCTGAAGGAGGCGGGGCATGCAAAACTTGCGGTTCAGCGTGCCATGGCCGATGACCGGAAGGCAGCCGAAGAAGCGGTGGCGGCCGCCGATGCGCAGCAGGGCTTCGATAAACGGGTGGCCTGGGTGAAATCGGTCGAAGCCACGCAGGATTTAATGGCGACAGAATCCATGGCGTCAGGCATCCGGGCGCAGGTGACGGCGGATACGGCAAAGCAGAAAGAGCGCGAAGCCGATCTGAAAGAAGCGCGGAAAGCGAAGGATGCAAAACGCATCGCCGAGGACCAGCGGTATATTTCGTTTTACAAGACGGAGATTCCGCAGGAGGCAAAAGCGGCCGATGCACTCGATCAACGGGTCGGGCGCGGCAAGCCCGACGGGCTGGAAGCAAGGGCAGAACAGGCCGCGGCCGAGTATGCCGCTGTCGACCCCAGGGGCACATTGCTGCGCGAGCGTGATGAGGTAACTTATGCCGACGAGGGGTTGGTCAGCCTGAGCAAGGGCGGCACCTATCGCAATAATGAGCTCGATGACCGTGACGCATCGGAAACGCAACTGGCTTACGGCATCGGCAAGACGGAAGCGTTCGGGGTGGTTGCCCAGACCATCCAGGCGCGGCCCGATTTATTCCCGGAAGGTAAAGGTGCCGATGCCCTCGGCCCCAGCGCCGATAGTAACAGCATGGAATATGCGCTCGGCCGCCGCCCCACGCAAAAAGGCCAGGATGGCCTGTCGCCGATCGATATGCAGAACGGGGAAATGGACCATGCATACGAGAAAGGCTGGCAGTCGGTGGCCGATGCGGTGGAGCGTTCATCGCTGAACGACGCGCAAAAGGAGGCACTGCGCCAGGCGCTGAACAGTGCGCATGACAAACAGAAAGCTGTCTTCGACCAACAGGTCGATGATGTACGCACCGCGCGTATCAAAGCAGCCCGCGATGCCGTGCCGGAGGGGCCGGTCAACTCGTCGCCGCCGCAATACCAGGGCGGGCCGGTCGATACCAAAGCGCCCAATTCTTCTAAAAACCCGGATGGCATGGTGAAGGACGGCGACAGTTACTATCATGTCGCTCCCGACGGCCACCTCGACTATACGCATCCGCTCAATTTCGACGGCACACCCCGGACGGACCTCACCATCGCCCTGAATGACAGCGCCACCACGCGCATCAGCTACCAGCCGGATGCGCCGCCGCACGATCCGGCCACAGCTTCTTCTCCGTCGTTCGCCATGCTGAAAATGGCGGTCCTTTACAAAGCGTAACCCGGCGGCCTGCCAACACCATTCCCCTCTCTCCCAATGCTTTCTTAATTTCATGCCTGCATGGGCAAGATGGCCTCTTTATCCATTCATGCTGCTTAATATGTCTGCCACCAACCACCGGGGACCTATGAGCCAAGCAATCATGAATCGAGCCAACTTGCTGATCGCCGCGGGCATCGCGGTATTTTATGTCTATGCGCTGCTGCTACTGCCGGTGCTGCTGTTGCCGCAGTCGTTGTGGTGGGGGCTGACGCTGCTGCCATTCGTCTGGTTGCCGGTAACGCATTGGGGGTTGATTCATGAGGCCATCCATAAGCATTTCAACTCGGATGCGGAGGCCAATGATCGCGGCGGGCGGTTTCTGTCGGTGCTGATGGGGCCGAGCTTCCATGTGCTGCGCTTTGGGCACCTGATGCATCATAAGCTGAACCGCGACTGGCAGTCGGAGTTGGTGCCCGAGAGAACGGCGTCGAACACCCTGGGCTATTATGCGACGCTGCTGGGTGGGCTGTATGTGAGCGAGATTGGCAGCGCGATTGCCATGACGCTGCTGTCGCGCCGGGCATTCGTGACGCTGGCAGCGCGCGACGGGCTGATGCAGCCGGATGTGCTGCAGGCCGGCGTGCGTTTCTTCTACGAGCGCGGCCATGTGGCGAAGGTGCGTACGGATACGCTGCTGGCGCTGGCCATCCATGCCGGGGCGTTTATGCTGTATGGCGCGGCGTGGCCGGTGCTGCTGCTGGCGCTGGTGACGCGCGCGGCGGTGGTGTCGTTCATGGATAATATCTACCATTACGGCACGGCGGCCGATGATGCAGGCAAGGACCTGGCGCTGCCGGGTTTCGCGGCGCGGCTGCTGCTGAATTCGAATTACCATGATACACACCACCGCAACCCGGATGTACCATGGCTGGCGCTGCCGCAAACGCATGCGGCGCAGTGCAAGGCCTTCGATGGCGGATTCCTGCGCCATGGCCTGATGCAGTTCGGCGGGCCAATTACCGTATAATTGGATTGTATATGCGAGGGGCGCTTTGTATGCAGGAGGCATGCGTCTCAAATCTTTCCAGCTGCTGATCGGGCTTCTGCCGCTCATTATGTTCTTCGCCGCTATGATGGTAGCGCCGCTGATGGCTATCCTGGCCGGGCTGGTGCTGCTCGGCGCGCATCGCGCCGCTATTCGCGGTGAGGCGGCACGGGAGCCGCTGCTTTTCACACTTGCATTGCTGCTGCTGGCCTGGCCGCTGGCGACTAGCCTGTGGGCCATCCATCCGCCGATTGCGTTGGATATGTGGGTGCGGGTGGCGTTGATTTTCATGGCCGGCATGCTGCTGATCAGCGACCGCTCGCTGGTGCTGCCGGCGCGAGTCTGGGCGGGCATGGCGGTGGCGACGGCGCTCAGCGCCATGGTGCCGCTGGTGCTGGTGGCGCCGCATATGCATTTCCTGTGGGATGATCTGGCGCGCCTGGGCGGTAACATTACCGGGTTCCTGCTGCAGGGCGTGAAGCGCGGGCTGTGCGGCATAAGCGTGCTGATCTGGCCGCTGATGGCCGGGCTGCAGCGCGTGGGTGAGCGCCGGCTGGCGCTGGGGCTGATGGTGCTGGTGGGTATCTGCATCATCATCATGCATAGTTTTTCGGCACAGCTTGGGTTTGCGGTGGGTTTCCTGACCTGGGCGCTGGCGAGCCGCTGGCCGCGCGCCATGTCGTGGTTGCTGATGCTGCTTTGCCCGCTGCTGTTCGTGCTGGCCCCCTTCATCATCGGCCGCTTTGTCGACCTGCCGTTGACGCCCGTGCAGTTGGGGCTGCTGCAGATGCTTTCCTCCGGCCGTTTTCTCATCTGGAAGGCGCTGATGGCGGTGGGTGGCGTGCACCCCTGGCTTGGCTGGGGCATGAAGATGACGCCCAGCCTGCCACTGACCGTCGCGCAGTTGCAGCTGATGGGTTTGCCGACCCCGCCGCTGCATCCGCATTGTTCAATGTTACAGGTGTGGTTCGAACTGGGCATCGTGGGGCTGGCGCTTTACGGCGGGGCGATTGCGCTGGTGCTGCGCACGGTGCGCCACCGCATGCTGGGAGAGCCGCATATCGCCCTGGCGCTGGCAACGGTGACGGCCTATCTCGCGGCGGAGTTTTCCTCGTTCAGCATCTGGCAGAACTGGTGGGTGGCAATGCCGTGGCTCTGCTGGTTCCTGTGGCGGCGGCTACCGGCGGCGGCTGACTAGGCCAGCGTCGTGCTAGGAGCGCCAGCTAAGGGTGCGCTCGCGCAGCGGGTTCTCGAACGGGCGCGCTTCGGCGGTGGCGGCAAGGGCTTCTTTCTTCAGGCGGTAATACCAGAGGGCTTGCGCATCGGCATCGCCCAGCAGCATCAGCGGCGGGTGGCCGGGGCGCAGGCCTTCCTGCTGCATTTTCACCACCGTGATATCCTGCCGGATGAAGGCTTTGCCGAAATAAACAAGCAGAGGGCGCAACAGTTTCATCAATCCGATATCGGTGTACATGAGCTGATGCAGCATGGTGTTGTGCTCATCGATCGGTGTCAGCGCAGTTAGCAGCACCACGTTTTTTTTGCCGATGGTGATATGCTCGGTGCGCAGGCCGGGAAGCTGGAAGGCGATTTCGGTTTTGCGTTCGCCCTCGCCGCCGAGGATGCGATAGGCGCGTGAGTTGCTGCTGGGCTTGTGGCTGACCATGCGGAAGCCGAATTCGCGCGGGGCGAACTGTTTGGTTTTCACATGCATCGAGCGTTTGGTGCGCCACCACCAGGATTTATGGACGAACGGCCCGTGCGACGGGTCCATCAGCCCGATGATGGCCTGGTCGACATGGCAAGGGAACAGGGCGGATTCGACATGATAGAACCCGCCGGGAATGGCAGCCGGCATCACAGGCGGCGGCAGGGTGGGCTGCAGTTTGGCGGTTTCGGCCATGTAAATCCAGATCAGCCCGTCCGCCTCGGCGCAGGGGTAAACGCCGGTTTTGATTTTGGTGATGTCGGTTTTGTTGTCGGCCAGCGAGGGCACGATGGTGCATTGGCCGGATGTGTTGAATTTCCAGCCATGGTAGCAGCATTCGATCTCGCAGCCATCGAAGGTGCCATAGCGCAGCGGCATGCCGCGATGGGGGCAAAAATCCTTCAGGGCGAACACGTTGCCATCTTTGTCGCGCCCGAACAGGATTTGTTCGCCGAGGATGGTGATAGGCAATGTTTTGCCGCGCTTCAGCTCGCCTGCCGGGGCGGCGACGTACCAGAAATTACGCAGCAGTTCGAGGTTGTTTTGCATAGGGTTGGGGTAGCGCCCGGACAGCCGGCTGTAAAGGATTATGACGGGCGGGTGAAGATTTTCCGGGGCGGTTGGCGATTGAGTAGGTGAATGATAAATTGGGGAAATGCGGGTTTTTATTGTCAGGCACGGCCAGTCGGAAGCCAACCAGCCGGGAGAGCGCTGGCGGTATGGCCAGGCTATCGCGCCCAATTACCTATCGATGAAGGGGGTTCTGCAATCCGAGCGGGCGGGTAAAGCGTTTGCGGATTTCATCAAAGGTGAGCATCGGCCGGGGCGAAAGCTGCGCGTGTTCTACAGTCCCGTAAAGCGCGCGGAGCAGACCATGGATTATTTCCTGCGTGCCGGCGGACTTAAGTCCAAAGAAATCCGCCCCGACGGGCGGCTGGTGGAACAGGATTTCGGCGGACCGGAAATGGTCGCGCCTGCCGACTACGCAAAAGTGCGCGCCAGCGGCATGTGGCCTTACCCGGACCGGCAACTGGCCAAAAACAAAGACGAAGCCGGCTGGGTCGATCCCAAGGATGACATCCAGTTAAAACCGATGACCGAGGCGGATAAGAAATTTCTCGACGCCCTCATGACGAAGCATAACCCCGACCATCCCGAAGAGCATTGGCCGACCGGCAACTGGTATGACGCGGTGCCGCCCAGCGGCGAGAGCGGCAAGCATGTGCTGGCGCGGGTGCGGGATTTTCTGAACGGGCCCGAGATGGCGCTGGACAAGCAGGATGAGGATGTGGTGATTTTCACCCATAGCGGAACGGCATCAGCGCTGAAGGTGGCCATGCAGACGCTGGGCCTGCCGCCGCAAGACGAAAGGCGTATGCTGAACAGCATCACCTACATGGACAACGCGCAAATCCTGCGGTTCGACAGCGATGGGCAGGGACGTTTCCACCAGCAGCCCTTCGATAGCAAGGCGCAGGAAGTGACGGATGCGCAGGCGCAGGAAGCGCAACGGCAGGAAGCGGCGGTCGTACGTCACGGCGATAGGCCGAAGACGCGCATCAGCAACCCGATGCATCTGACGGATTTCGAGAGCAGACCGCGCCACGCGGGCTCAGCGCACAGCGTCGGCTAACTGCTGCCAGATTTCAGGTTTCCAGAATACGCGCGCCTGACCGGAGGGTGAGGGCAGCACATAGAGGCGCGTGTCGCCGATGGTTTCGGGCTGGAAGCCATAGGGGGTGGCGCCGGTGGGGCGTTCGAGCAGGGCGGCCGCGCCGGTTTTACTGGTGAAAGCGAGGATGGCGGGCTGGTATTGCTCGATTTTCTCGCGCAGGGCGGCGGTGTTGAAGGCGTCCTCCGGCAGTTCGATATCGTTGCCGAAATGGCGCTTGGCGAGGTCGGTCAGGCCGATGCGGTAATCGAGCAGGCGCGGGTAATCCCGCGGTTTCAGCAGGGTGGGGGTGAGGCCGCTTTCATGCAGCGCGCGCCAGAAATAGTTATTGGGGTTGGCGTAATAGGCTTTCTTCTCGGCCGAGACGCGGCCCAGCGCCGTGCCGCAGAAAACCACGCGCAAGCCAGGCGCCAGCAGGTCGGGCACCAGGTGGGCATCAGGCAATGTGCCGAATTTGGCGAGGGTGGGCATGGGGGATATGTAGTGCATTTTTCCGGTTTGTCATCGGCGATGCCTACAGGGCGGGAACGGCGGCTGTATTCACGGCCAGGTTCCGGTCATCGCGCTCGGCGTGGCTGATCTGGGTAGAAGGCGCATTAGCGAGGGCGGGTGCAGGCGTGTTGACACCAACACCGGCGGGCTTTGCCTTGTCGTGATGGCGCAGTTTCTTTTCCTCGGCTTTGCGGGAAAAGAAATGGCTACCGACATAAAAAATCGTCGCGGCAGCTGTCGTCGCCAGAATATCCAGCGCGCCGGTATGGCCAAAATTATACGTTTTGCTGAAGATTTTTTTGCCGTCTTTCATCACTTCGACGGGCCGATGCAACAGGTGGCACAGACCCTCTCCGGCCTTTTCGAGCAGGCCGTCGAACCGGTCCTGCCCCAGGGCAGCGCCGATGAGGTTGAAGGAAGAAAAAATCGTGACGAATGCCAGCAGGCGCGCCTGGATGACGCTGCCCCAGGTTTGCGGCGGTGCGTCTTTCACGCTGGCAGGATCGGTCTTATCGCCGAACAGGCGGTTCAGGCCGATGACGATCGGGGCACGAAAATGTTCGAGCAACATCACCGGGAAAACCATGAGGATGCCACCCCAGCCTGTATGGACGGCGGCAGAGGTGTTTTTCGAAAAATCGGCAGTCGCGCCGAGCTTCTTCAGCCCATTTTGCAGGCCGGTATCGTACTTATGAAGACGGCCACTTTCCTTGAGAAACAGGTTGGCCATGGGAATGGTGAGGAAGAAGGTGCCAACGCCGGCGAGGCCGCCATAGGTCACCCAGTCGAAAATCTGTCCGCCGATGGATTTTGGGCGTTTTTCGATCTCGCCGTTCTTGCGATGGATTTCAATTTCACTCATGCGCCGCCGCCATTGAGCTGCAGCTGCGCGGGTGCTTCCATCCGCGAGAGGTTCTCGACCTGGGCGATGCGGGTGGCGGGGACCTGGCGTCGATCGGCGGTAGTAAGATTAATGGTGGCATCAAGCTGATCGGCATCTTGTCCCTTATGCCGAAGCTTATCCAGCTTGCGTTCCGCTTTTGCTTCTTCCTGATGCAGCTGATCGAGTTTGGACCCGGCGGTATGTTCCGTTTTTGCTTCCTGCAACTGCAGTTTGTCGAGCTTGCGCTCGGCACGCTTTTCCATCTTTTCTTCATGCGTTTTAGCGAAGGCTTTGGACATGATGTAGAAGAGGATGGTCAGTGAGCCGCTCAGCACCAGAAAGGAACTGGCGATGTTCGTATTTTGCACCAGCTTGCCTTCCTGCGCATGCCGGGTATAGCGACTTTCCGTATCGGTTGCCCCTTTCAACACCTTCTCGATTTCGCCGCGATGCTCTTTATCGAAGGTTTTGCCCACCCAGCGGGCGAAGCCGAGGGTCGCGCGCTCGTAGGTGGCGTTGTCACGGACGAGGGTGCTGGCTTTGTCGCTGCCGGGGAAAAATTTATCAGCCAATATGCCGCTGATCGCTTTCGGCCAGCCGATCAGGAAATGTACGATCTGCGCGAAGACAACCACGAAAATGCGGCCTTGGCCTAGGGATACCCACGACTGGTGTGGTGCATCATCCATCTCCTTATGGGCTGAGGCGAGTTTGGGATCGCTATCGCTGTTATTCCCATGCAGTACATCGTCGAGTTTGCGAACGATGGTGCCTTTATTGTCTTCCAGCAGCTTGACTGGCGGCACCAGGAACATGCCACCGATACAGGCCCATAGGATATAGTTGAACATGCCGTCTTTATGGATGTAATCGGATTTGATGAAGCTCAGGTGCTTGCTGAAGAACGCCTGGCTTTTTTCATATAGCTTGGTGAAGCGCGTTTCCTTGCCATCCTTGTCCCGTAATACATGTCCCATGATGACGGTCGATAACCATTCGTTACCGATCAGCGTGAAGCCGCCATAGGTAAAGTAATCGAACACCTGCTCACCGAGCGTCTTATCGCGCTTTTTCCTGCCGTTCATTGCAGGCACGGTGGCCCCTGCCTCTTTGACGCGTTTGTAAGCGCTGTAGCCACCATAGGTGGCATAGTCGAGCATTTGCCCGGCAACCGTATTGCGATGCATTTCCTTGCCTTCATCGACGGCGGGTGTCGTCGGTGTCTGGCCAGGCTTAACTGTTTTTTCGTCGCTCATCTATCCGTTCAGTTGGGTTTGCAGTTGGGGGTTGATGCGTTCGGCGGCGGCCACGTGGGTGAGGCGCGTCTGCGGCCGGTTGGGCTGGGTTGCGTCGTCCTTAGGTGCATAGGCTACGGTGGCGGCTTCCAGGTTGCCGTGATCCTTGGCCTGGCGGTGGTAGCCCAGTAGCGGCACGTCTTTATACGACATGAAAGGTAACTTGCCGACGAGGGCCACAAACGGGCCGATGGTGGTGGAGGTGACGATGGTGTACATCACATCCGCTGCGGTCCATTTGCCCCAGTCGCGCGTCGAGCGATTATAGAGCTGTTCGGGTTTGTGGGGCTGGCCTGGCTCCCAGCTGATGCCGATAGCACGGAAACGCTTATCAAGCTGCTCGCTGACGCCGGGCAGCAGGCGGGTAACAAAGCCACCGATACGCTCACCCAAGGCGCTGGCATAATGGTCGATGCCTTTAAATTCCTGCAGAATGTCAGCGCTGGGCAGGATGCGCAGCAGCGTTTTGCTGTTGCCGAGGCGGTTGATCATGTTCCTGCCTTGCGAGGCGCCGATCAGGTAGCCGGTGAATACGCCGGCAGTCATGCCGCCGAGGCGGGCCAGCAAGGCGCCGAAGAAAGTCGGTTTGGCTTCCGTCTCGATAACACGGTGGCGCTCGACAATGCGCGGGTCTTTATCGTTATCGTCGCCATAATGCATTTTATCGAGCGCCTCGACCAGCGGCACCATGGCCTTGGTGCCAAGCCAGGCGGAAGGCAGGATGGTGGCCAGACCGGGCAGGTTGATGGTCAGCGCGTCGGCAGTGACGCGGGCGACTTCATCGCCGCCTGGCAGGTTTTTGAACATGCCCAGGCCGCTGAACCAGTTGCGCACATCGGCATGGAAATCACGCGGCAGTTTGTTGCCCAGCAGCTTGATGGGCGCTTCGCTATGCTTCACCCAGAAGACGAACAGGCCGGAGATGGCCAGCGTGGTCCAAAAATTGATGAGTTTGTTGAAGATGAAGTCGTGCGTTTTCTCGCCGTAGGTTTTTTCTACGGGCAGGTTGGCATCGTCCTCGCGCTGTACGATGAAGGGCATGGGTTAGGTGCGCCCTCCTTTCGGTATGGCGAAAACGCCAGGTTTTGCGATGGTTTTCGCAAGTTCGGCCTGGTGTTCGTCTCGGCATTGATGGTTGTTTTTATGGTTCATCAAGTCTCGCTTATGCTTGTGGAAAACATACTTTCCCACGCTCATAATTTAGCATAATCGGTCCCCCGATTTTATGAAGGTTTCATGACATCGGGCCCGGTTTCCTTCACGAAATCTTCATAGAAGTGCCATGGTTAGGGTAGGGCTTGTGCGGTATAATGGGCGCATGAGTATCTATCGCTATTCCGCGGCTTCGGCCGTTTCGGAAGTCCGGTTCCGCTATGCCAATCAGCGGGCCCCGGTGGCGCTGTTGCAGGCGCGGGAAGGGGTTGATTCGGAAAAACTGGCAGAAATCCGCCAGATGCTGGGTCAACAGGGCTGGCAGGCCGTTCCCCTGAATGAGGGCGGCAAGCAGCTACTGCAGGTGACAGGCTTCAAGGATGCGGGCGACGTGGCGGCGGCGCTTTCCACCTATGGCTTCACCGCCCAGGCACCGCTGGTGGTGCCGGAGGCGAGCGACCGGCTGCATAAGAATATCAATGACTGGGCCGAGCATCACAGCCTGAAAACGGCCGGCTGGCTGAACCTGATCGGCGATGTGGGGCTGCTGCTGCACGGGCTGCATACGCAAGACCCCTATGACATCACGGCAGGGGTGTTCTATACCGGCGGGGCGGCGGTGCTGTCGCGCTATGCCAACGTGCAGACGGAACATCAGGTGCAGCAGGCGCTGGTGCGCACGGCGGACGCCATCAGGGAACAGACGGGCAAGCTGCCGGAAGAAGCCAGCCTGACGCGCATCGCCGAGGATCACCAGAAGGGGCTGATTCAGAAAACGGAGGATTTCCTCTATCGCTTCCCGGCGGAGACGATGCTTTCCGCCTATACGCTGGGCGCGCTGACCATGCTGGCCGGCGGTATCAAGCACCAGAAGAAGTGGGATATCGCTTATGGTGTCAGCTCGGTGGCGTGCAAGGTGGGCTCGCTGCTGATTCCCGAGAAGCATAAGGCGGACGACCCTTCCGTGAATGCGCATGCGGACCATGGCCCTATCGGCCAGGTGATGAACTGGATTCAGGAAAAGCCGCTACGCGTGCTGGGTTTTGGCTCGATTGTGACGGATACGCTGCTGGGCATTTCGGCCTACCATGACTCGAAGCTGCCGGCGAATAAGGGCAAGAGCTATCTGTTCAAATTTCTCACGACCGGCACCTACCTGGCGGCAGATCTGCTGATGGCAGTGTCGAACAAGCATGCGGAGAACAATGTTGATGGGCGCTTCAGCCCGGATGAACAGGCGCGGGTGGAGGCCATGGCGGCGGAAGCCATTGCCCAGGAGCCGAAAGAGCTGCGCAGCGCGCTGGTGCTGAAAGTGTCGCGCCTGCTGGGCCACCAGCCGGCCATGCATGGCGGGGTGGAAGGGGTGAGCCGCAATATCGGCCAGCAGATCGCGGCGCTGGAGCAGAACCCCTGGGCGGCACGTGTTAAGATGGAGGGGGACGCTTTGTCCCCTTCGCTTCGCTGACCCCAGCGCAAGCGGCTCGCTTGCGCTGCGCACTGACACTAGCGACGTTGATCAAAGAAAAAGGCGCCGGATTGCTCCGGCGCCTTCATCATGTGAGATCGGCGCGTGCTTAGAAACCCATGCCGCCCATGCCACCCATATCGCCCATGCCACCGGCGCCACCAGCAGATGCTTTGCTGGTGTCTTCCGGCTCGTCGGCGACGAGGGCTTCGGTGGTGATCATCAGGCCGGCCACGGAAGCGGCGTCCTGCAGGGCGCAACGCACAACTTTGGTGGGGTCGATGATACCGGCTTTGATCATGTCGGTGTACTCAAGGGTTTGTGCGTCGAAACCGAAGTCGGTGTCGGTGCTTTCCAGGAGTTTACCGGCAACCACAGCACCATCGAGGCCCGCGTTCTCGACGATCTGGCGGATCGGCGATTGCAGGGCGCGTTTGATGATGTTGACGCCGGCGCGCTCATCGTCATTGCTGACTTTGAGTTTTTCCAGTGCACGCGAAGCGTAGAGCAGCGTAACACCGCCGCCGGGGACGATGCCTTCTTCCACGGCCGCGCGGGTGGCGTGCAGGGCGTCGTCGACGCGGTCCTTGCGCTCCTTCACTTCCACTTCCGAAGCGCCGCCGACTTTCAGCACGGCTACGCCGCCCGAGAGTTTCGCGAGGCGTTCCTGCAGCTTCTCTTTATCGTAGTCCGAAGTGGTTTCTTCAACCTGCGCTTTGATCTGCGCGCAACGGGCTTCGATTTCCTTCTTGTTGCCAGCGCCATCGACGATCGTGGTGTCTTCTTTGGTGATGGTCACTTTTTTCGCTTTACCCAGCATGCTGAGGTTCACGGTCTCCAGCTTGATGCCGAGGTCTTCGCTGATGACCTGACCTTGCGTCAGGATCGCGATGTCTTCCAGCATCGACTTGCGGCGGTCGCCGAAGCCGGGGGCCTTCACAGCAGCCACTTTCAGGCCGCCACGCAACTTGTTCACCACCAGGGTGGCGAGGGCTTCGCCCTCAACATCCTCAGCGATGATCAGCAGCGGACGCTGGCTTTGGACAACAGCTTCCAGAACGGGAAGCAGCGGTTGCAGCGAGCTGAGTTTTTTCTCGAAGATGAGGATGAGCGGGTTGTCCAGCTCAACGGTCATTTTCTCGGCGTTGGTCACGAAGTAGGGGCTGAGGTAGCCGCGGTCGAAGTTCATGCCTTCCACCACGTCGAGCTCGAAGTCGAAGCCTTTGGCTTCTTCCACGGTGATGACGCCTTCTTTGCCCACTTTTTCCATTGCTTCAGCGATTTTCTCGCCGACAGCCTTGTCGCCGTTGGCCGAGATGGTGCCGACTTGCGAGATTTCCTCGTGCGACTTAATTTTTTTCGATTTTTCCTGAACTGCCTTAACAACAGCCTCGACAGCCTTGTCGATGCCGCGTTTCAGGTCCATCGGGTTCAGGCCGGCAGCAACTGCCTTGGCGCCTTCCGCGAAGATGGCTTGGGCCAGCACGGTGGAGGTGGTGGTGCCGTCGCCTGCCAGGTCGTTGGTGCGCGAAGCTACTTCACGCAGCATCTGCGCGCCCATGTTCTGGAATTTGTTGCTGAGGGTGATTTCCTTGGCAACCGATACGCCGTCCTTGGTGATGCGGGGAGCGCCGTAGCTCTTCTCGATCACGACGTTACGACCCTTCGGGCCGAGGGTTACTTTGACTGCGTTGGCGAGAATGGTTGCGCCTTTGAGGATCTCGTCGCGGGCGTTGGTGCTGAAAGCAATTTGTTTGCCAGCCATAGGGTTCTCCTGAAAATTTAATGTTTTGGATTAACTAAATTAAGCGGCCTTCTTAGACGCTTTTTTATCAATGATGCCGATGATGTCGGTCTCTTTCAGAACCAGCACATCTTCGCCATCGAGCTTCACTTCGGTGCCGCCCCATTTGGCGAACAGTACGATGTCGCCAACGCGCACATCCATCGGGATAGCGCGGCCGGCATCGTCGCGCGCGCCCGGGCCAACGGCCAGAACTTCGCCCTGAACGGGTTTTTCTTTTGCGGTGTCGGGGATGATGATCCCGCCAGCGGTTTTCTCTTCCGCGTCGATGCGGCGCACGATCACACGGTCATGCAGGGGACGGATAGACGTCATGGTAATCCTCCAGTAAGTGACAATAATAGTTCGTTTTATTCCCCGTGCGCGGCAGCGGCAAAATGGTGAAAATCACCAGTGTTTCTGCGGCCTCGCGCACGAAGTGTGGGGGCATATAAGCTTACCCTCGCAGGGTGTCAAGGATAGCGGGGAGGTTTTGCCAGTATATTTTCGTGGCCAATTCCCGGCGGCGCGCTATGAGGTTAGCATGACCCGTTTTACCCCACCTCCTGCCGATTGCCCGCTTTGCCCAAGGCTGGTGGAATTTCGCCATCAGAATCAGAAGCTTTACCCGCAGTTTTATAACGGCGCGGTGCCGCCGTTTGGCGCGCTGAGCGCGCGGATGCTAGTGGTGGGGCTGGCACCGGGGCTGAAGGGCGCCAATGCGACGGGGCGGCCGTTCACCGGGGATTATGCCGGTGATGTGCTGTATGAGGCCCTGCAGCATGCCGGGCTGGCGCGCGGCAATTATGAAAAGCGGGCGGACGATAACTTCGAGCTGCTGGAGGTGCGCATCAGCAATGCGGTGCGCTGTGTGCCGCCGCAGAATAAGCCGACGCCGGAAGAGGCGAAAACCTGCAATCCGTTCCTGGTGCGTGAGATTGCGGCGATGCCAAACCTGCGGCTGATTTTATCGTTAGGTTCCACTTCGCACCAGGCGGTGGTGAAGACGTTCAAATTGAAGCAATCGGCATTCAAATTCGGCCATGGGGTGGTGCATCAACTGAAACCGGGGCTGGTGCTGCTGGATAGCTACCATACGTCGCGCTACAATATTAATACCGGCACCCTGACCCGCGAGATGTTTGCCGATATTATTGAAAAGGCTAAGAAAATTATAAAATGAATGCCTTTAGAGTTCTTTAATATTTGTGGTGGTAAAATGCCACCATGGCCAAACCCGATCAGTCTGTCCCCCTGACATTAGCCGACGGCTCGAAGCTGGATGCAATGGTGTCGTATGCGGGGTTCACCCCGAAAGTGACCAGTGCAGCGCTGATTTCGGCCGACCCGTATTACGAGGGCGTGACGACCATGCCGGCGCATATCATCGAGGTGGTGCAAAATGTGATTACGCTGCAGACCGTTGCCAGCAATGCGTATGACGATGCCTATGCCAGCAAATGGGCTTTCCCGGAATCGGACAAGACCAAACAATATCATATCCCGTTGCCGGTGGATCTGGATCCGGCCAAGGCCGCCATGGCCGCTACCATGCAAAGCCTGGCCGATGCCGCCATGGACAAGTTGAACGACCATGTAATGAAGTTCAAAGCCGGCATCGATCAGCCGGCATCGATACCGGTATCACATGAAGTAACGGATGATCCGCGCCATAGCCTGGCTCAGAACCTCGTCGCTGCGCTCAGCGATAAAACCCGCAGCGTTTAGAATAAGCTCTTCAGGCTATCCAGCAGCCCGGCCTTGCCGCTTAGGCCGCAGGCGGGGGTGGCGTTGCGCTTGAGCTTGCACCAGCTGCCGCCGCCTTTTTCGCAGGCGATACCGGTGAGGTCCTGCTTCACGGTGTGCACTTTCAACACCTCGGTGAAGGTACGGCATTTAGCACCATCGTTATTGTGGAAATCCTGCGTCGGGGTGATGCTGCCTTCGATGTTCCCATGGTTCCAGTTCTGCATGCTGCCGGCGGGGATTTTATTCATCACGTAGAAGAACACCTGGCTGTAATAGGCGCGCTCTTCCGTATTCATGGCGGCGTAGAGGTCGGTGGCGAAATCGCTGTCGCCGTTTTCGGTTTTCATCACGGGGTCGATGTAGACGGGCTTGGTGCTGGGGGCGAGCTGCACGGAAAGCTGCTGGCTGCGATCAGCCACCGGCGGGGCTTCGGCACCGCTGGAGGCATGCGGCGAAACGGTATTGCTGTGCTCGACCTCATAATAAACCACCAGGCCGACGATGATGATAATCACCAGGAACATATGGTGCATCAGCAGCGTGAGAGGGAAGAATAACAAGCGGGTGGCCGCGCCGAAGATACCGAAGAACAGATTGAAGAAGATGCGGAAAATAAACATGGTGTGAGTTTACCTTCAAACCTGCAGAAAGCCAACGCGCTTCATAGTGTCGCCCAGCACGGGGCTGGCGATGGCGCGGGCGGCTTCGGCGCCGCGTTTCAGGATGGCGTCGAGCGTGGCGGTGTCGGCCATCAGCTCGCGCATGCGGGTAGTGATGGGGGAGAGTTTTTCGACAGCGAGCTCGGCCAGTTGGGCTTTGAACTGGCCGGTTTTAAGGGTAGAGAATTGCTCGGCGACGGCTTGCGGCGTGGAATCGCTGAGCGCGGCGTATATGCGCAGCAGGTTGGCAACGGAAGGGCGGTTGACTTCATCGTAGGTCAAGGCCGGTTCAGAATCCGTCTGGGCTTTTTTAATCTTGTTGGCGATGGCGTCCGCATCGTCGGTGAGAGTGATGCGCGAATAGTCGGAAGGGTCGGATTTGCTCATTTTCTTCGTGCCATCCGTGAGTGCCATCACGCGCGTGGCGGTGCCCAGGATCAGCGGCTCGGGGAGGGGGAAGAATTCCTCATTGTAAGCACGGTTGAAGGCGCCCGCAATGTCGCGGGCAAGCTCGAGATGTTGTTTTTGATCTTCGCCGACGGGGACGTGCGTGGCATGGTAGCCGAGAATGTCGGCGGCCATAAGGACGGGGTAGGCGTAGAGGCCGAGTGCAGCGGTTTCTTTATTTTCGCCGGATTTCTCCTTAAACTGCGTCATACGGTTCAGCCAGCCCAGCGGGGTGTGGCAATTGAGAATCCAGGCCAGCTCGGCATGCATGCTGACGGCCGATTGCGGGAAGATAACCGACTTCGCCGGATCTATGCCGCAGGCGATATAGGCGGCGGCGGTTTCGCGGGTGTTTCTGGTGAGGGCAGTAGGGTCTTGCGGCACGGTGATGGCGTGCAGGTCAGCCAGCATGAACAGGCATTCATGCGTATCCTGTAAACCCACCCAGTTGCGGATGGCGCCCAGGTAGTTGCCCAGGTGCAGGTTGCCCGTGGGCTGAACGCCGGAAAGAACGCGCGGTTTGGCCATGAAATCACTCCCAAGTTCATGCGCTTCTAGCGGCTGGCGGGGGGGTTGTCATCCCCTTTTGCGGTGCACAAAAATGGCGGATTTCCGAGCAATGTTCATGAAACTGTCATCCTTGGCCGGGGTGGGGGTGGTAAAGTAAGGATGAAAAAATTTATTCGAGCATGAACGAGACATCGCAGAACCCAACTGCCATAACCGATGCCGCACCCTGGGCAGCAGGGGTGGATCTGCATGCGCCGGAAACGCCGAAGCCGGTCGCCAAACCACAGGGCTGGTGGGAACAGACGAAGGCCAGCTTCCAGGCTGCCATGCCGCAATGGGTGCGCGATAACAGCTCGCGCATCAACCAGATCGGGCTGGTGATTGGCACGTCGGTGATGATCGGTTCGGTGTTCCGCGGCAGGGAAATCAGCAAGGATATTTTCGCCGCGCAGAAGAAGCTTCTGCAGGATGAGGGCGGCTTCCACGGCGAAGCGCTGGAGAAAAAGGTCGCCGAGCTGATCGAGGCGAAGGTGATGAAGAAGCCGGTGCTGCACCGGCAGCGTATGATCTACCTGCCGACGGCGATTACCGGGCTGGCGGTGGGCGGCTTCATTAAGGACAAGGAAACACCTGAGGAGCGGGCGGCGCGCAAGCCAATGTCGCTGCCGGAATATATGGGTATGCGGTTGCAGCAGAGCCTGGACCCGCTGCACCATTCGCGCCAGACGGCGGGGGTAATAGGCACGCTCAGCGGCGTGGCGGCGATCGTTTCGGCGCTCAGCCAGCCGGGCGGGGCGCTGATTTCGGAAGCCTTCGTCGGCAGCACGCTGATTGCCGGTTTTAGCGGGCTGACTTTTATCGACGACCCGGCCAAAGCCAAGGAAACGCTGAATGTCTGTTGGGCGACGCGCCTGCCATTCGTGCTTAGCGGCACCTATGAAACGCTGCTTACGAAGCCCGGTTTCGTGCATCCGCTGGCAGCGGAACTGAAGCAAACTACCGCCTATAGCAGCGGCCTGCTCAAGGCCATGCAGGAGGGGGTGAAAGTGCCACGCCTGCAGCTGAGCGGCCTTGTAGGCAGCCATGTGGTGAAAGGCGGCAAGGCGGCGGATGCCTATACGAAAAGCTTCGTCTCGCGGCAATTACCCTATAACCGGATGGATATCTGCTATCCGATTGGCCAGTGGTTTAATATGGCCATGGCCAGCTTCGGCTTCCTGATGGCCGGCTCGGATGAGAAGCGACATGCAGCGCCTGCTGGTGGAAATGCGCTACCGGCAATGCCTGTGCAGACCGCACCCGTGCAGACATCCGTAACGCAAGGTCCGGCTACACAGATTTCCGCGGTGCAGCAGGCGGCGAAACTGCAGCCGGAAATGCCGGGCAAGGTCGCTGCCGTCGCCTAGTGTGCGGCGCAGCAAAATCGTTTAAAACCAGTCGTATGTTCACCGAACTGTCATACTCGATCACCTGGGGTTGTGCTAGTCTGGACGGTGAGAAATTCTATGTCCGATAAAACAAAAAACAGTTTGCAGGAAAACGGCCAAGCGCTGAACGCGCATATCCTCAGCGCGTCGACGTCGCTGAACCCGTTCATGGGAACGCCCGAGGCACGCGCCAACAGCACAGCGCTGGGGCGCTGGGTGTTCGACCACCAGCGCAGCTTCTCGCCGGATAATCCGCTCGCCTGGTATGGCATACGCAATGTGCTGAACAACATGATCGGCATCGTGGGGCTGATGGCGACCATCGTGCCGGTGCGCATGGGCATGGGGCGTATCGCCAGATGGGCGAACGGAAAAGCGGAGGTGCTGGAAAAGACAGGGGCCAGCGCGGGTAAGAGCTATCGCTTCGTGCAGCAGTTCTTCAGTAATGCCATTTTGCAGAATATCCTGGGTGTGGGCGTTTCGTTCGCCACCTTCCGCGCGATGTATAAAATGGGCCAGCGCGCCTATGACCGCGTGTTCCTGAAGCCCGACAGCCCGGACCAGGCCACCCAGGCCATCCATGATGTGCCGAAAAACCTGCTGGAGGATTTTAAGCAGATTGCGCCTGCCGAATATCCGGCAACGATGGCGGCGGCGGCGGCACTGGTCGGCATTCGTTTTGCCATCACCCCGCGCGGGTGGGAGCAGAAACAGAATATCGTCAAGGATACCATGGGCTGCGCGTTGCTGGCCTACCCGGCCTTCTTCGAAATTACCGACCGGCTGGGCGAAAGCTTCCAGCTGATGCGCGGCTATAAGACCAAGGACACCAACGAGCATCTTGACCGGCACAAGATGTCGCTGAACGAGTTCCTCACCCGGCAGGTACCCGGCGTGGCGGCGGGCATCATTCCTTATATTGCGGTGAATAACCTGTGGTATCGCAAAACCGGGCGGCAATATTCCTTCAGCAACTCGCAGATAGAGCGCGGCATCAAGGAAGTGGATCCCTACTGGAAGGCGTTCTGGAAGGAACGGCCCTACCAGGTGTTCTGGATGTTCTCGTTAGGGCGCGACCTTTATTTTGACCTCTACGATAAGGTCACCGGGCGCGACAAGCAGGCCGCTGCGGCCGGCCAGAAGGATTATGAACGCATGGCCCATCCCTCGCGCACCGAGGAGACGGCGCCCGCCGGCCCGGCGATGGCCGCAGGCCCGCGCCCGCAAGCCGGGCAGGTGCAGCATTACGGCGTGGTGGCCGATGTGCAGCTGGAGCGCAGCAACAACGCCCTCAGCGCCTGATGTGATGGACTTTGCGCCGCGAGCGCGCTAGTGAAACGCGCATGACGATACTTAACATTACCGAACGCCCGCGCCGTATGCGCCGCACCGCCTGGCTGCGTGCCATGGTGGCCGAGCACACGCTGAGCGTGAATGATCTGATCTGGCCGCTATTCGTGCATGAGGGTGATGCGGCGATTGCGGTGGATGGGTTGCCGGGGGTGCAGCGGCATTCGATCGCGTCGCTGGTAGCGGCGGCGAAGGAGGCGAAGGTGCTGGGTATTCCGGCGCTGGCGCTGTTTCCCGTGGTGCCGGCCGAGAAGAAAAGCGATGATGCGCGCGAGGCATTCAATGGCGATAACCTCATCGCGCGGGCGATGCGGGCTATCAAGGCCGAGGTACCGGGCATCGGGTTGATCGGCGATGTGGCACTCGACCCTTATACCACCCATGGGCATGACGGCGTGCTGGATGCGGCGGGCGAGGTGGCGAACGATGCCACCGTGGCCATCCTGTGCAAACAGGCGGTAGCGCTGGCCGAGGCCGGCTGCGACATCGTGGCGCCAAGCGATATGATGGACGGGCGCATCGCCGAAATCCGCGATGCGCTGGATGCGGCGGGCCATCCGAACGTGGTGATACTTTCTTATGCCGCGAAATATGCCTCGGCGTTTTATGGGCCGTTCCGCCAGGCGGTGGGTTCGGCCAAGGCCAAGCCGCTGTGCAAGCGCGGCTACCAGATGGACCCGGCCAACATGCGCGAGGCTTACCGCGAGGTGGAGTTAGATATCGCCCAGGGCGCCGACATGGTGATGGTGAAGCCAGGCACACTTTACCTGGATGTGATCGCCCGCATCGCGGCCGAAGCGCCGCTGCCCGTGCTTGCCTACCATGTGAGCGGCGAATATGCGATGCTGAAGGCCGCCGCAGCCGCCGGTATGCTGGATGAGCGCGCCGCGACGCTGGAAACGCTGCTCGCCTTCAAACGCGCCGGCGCGACAGCCGTACTGACCTATGCCGCGCGTGATGTGGCGCAGTGGCTACGCAGCTAATAGAGCGCGCCGATTTCATAGAGGTAAATCGACAGGAATGACGTCACCAGGATGATGGTGCCGGCGATAATAAGGGCGTGGCTATAATGGTCGTGGGAACGCATGAACATACCAACCTCCAAGTGCCTTTATTACAGCCAGGGGCTGATAAATAAGCAATCAATGAAGCAGATTGGTAGTGCAGTGCGAAACGACTACTTCGTCACTTCGATTTTGTTGTCGCCAGGAAGGGCGATCGTAGTGGTGTGCTTATCGTGGTAATAAAGCGCGCCGCCGATAACGATGATGGCGAGCAGGGCGACGAGAAGCATATTGTTGGTGCTGGTCATGGATGACTCCT